>AGFS01061535.1_pt1 | contig 152982 bp, 293 predicted proteins | sample 305828 | NCBI WGS metagenome assembly AGFS01 (sample SAMN02954281, study PRJNA62041) | ant fungus garden metagenome | biome: terrestrial; feature: Atta colombica fungus garden; material: fungus garden; isolation source: Atta colombica fungus garden top | host: Atta colombica | place: Panama...
TTGTGTAAAGCGCGGTACTCGTTTTCAATAGCCCATTTCAGGTTAAACGGGGTAACGTTGACGGCCCCGGCGCGGGCGTACTTCAGATCCTGCATGATTAACGGGTAACCGCTAGGGAGGCAAGCCTCGCCATATTTCGCCAAGTCTGCGAATACTTGATCCGGGTATTCGTTCCCGCAATTAGTTTCAATGCTAACCTGGAAGCCCTCATGATAACCGGACTCAATCGAAACGGTCCAAAATTCTGGGGTGTCGATACCGTCGATCACTTCCTGCATTTGGTCTCGCTGTTCGCTGGTCCAGTATGCGTGATCCTCTGCGTTCTGCTGTTGGATCTCTTCGTCGTCATTCCAGTCATTGAACGGGAAAGAAGCCAGGTTTAACATGATGCCGTTAGTGCGAAAGTTTGGGCTACCCATTTTACGATCTCTCTTTTGTTTGTGCGGCGCGGTGTGCGTCGCTATGTGTGATATTATGGGGCCTATCGTCGGCCCCGTCAACAACTATTTTTAAATATTTTTGCAGGTTACGGGGCCAGTTGCGATCACGCTGCTTTCATCCATCATAGATAAAAAGCCTTTGCCCGTGCGGGTGTCGATCTGCACCGTGGTTGATCCGGTGGCGTCCTCTTCGTGATAAGTGCGGGTAGTTCCTTTGTCGTACACGTCGCCGGACGGCGTAAAGTTTTGGGCCGGGCTTGTCTTGCCTGTTGCCTCATTGGTGAGCGTCACACGGCAAACGGGCGCACTGTTGCGGGCCTTCTCCACCTCCGCGATAAAATCAGGCACGGCGAAACGGTCCCGCATATCTTCGGACCAGCCAGCGGCGGCAGTGTTGACCAGGGAAGCGGAAAGGATAGCGGCGGCGATAATCTTTTTCATGGTGTAAACTCTCATTTGTTTGTGTGCCTGAAGTGTAAGCCGGGACGGTGCCCGGCGTCAACAACTATTTATAGTTTAGTTTTGTTTCTTCCTGGTACGGCTTGCCCGTTGCCGTTTCATAAACGACATAGCGCCCGGCGCGGTCCGCCTGCTGAAGAGTAACGGCGCGATCCTGGCATTGCTTCACGCTACCAATATAAACCGGGTCAAGGTCCGCCAGGGTAACAGGTCCCACACCAGGCAGGATCTTGAATAGGGCATAGCCACGATCCACACTATCGAACCCGGCGAACCATTCCAGGCGGTTGGCCTCCTTATTGTATCGGCAAGCGCGGACCGATCCGGCGTGTGCGGCGGTGGTCCCTTCAATGAAATATTTCGTTTGTTGCATTGTCTTTACTCCTTTGTGTGGTGTGGCTGCATTGTGGCCCGGCGGGCCTGGTAAGTCAACATAATTTTATTTTGTCGTGGGGATTGACTAACCACCAGGCTTGATCAATAATGAGGACTCAAGCAAACGAGGATCAAACGATGACCAATACAGAATTGTTAATGAAGGCGCTAGGCTGGCAAGGTGGCACCGTTCACCAGGTGGCACGGGAAACCGGGATCACGGTTTGCCAGGTCTTGGACCTGCATACTTTCGGGCATTGCGTTTACAATACCCCACGCCGCCGGGGATACCGGGACGCCAGCCAGGGCAAGATTGACGCCGCCCCGGCGGGGCTAGATACCAGTGAATTGATCTCTTATTGGTACGGCGTGATCCAATTCCACCGGGGATATTTTTAAATTATTTTCGTGTGGGGTATTGACGGCCCGGCGCAAGCTGGGCTATACTTCTATTAACAGGAGAAGAGACGCCACCCCACGGCGAAAAGGCGGGGCTAACGTACCGGGCACCGGGGCCAGGTCGGAAGGTGAATCGCCGGGAGTTCGTCCAAAATAGTTTTGTAAAGAAACGTAAAGGCGCTTGCAACCTGGGCCGATTTGTTTAATAATGTACACATAGCGGGAACAAAGAGACCGGAGTACAAAACACCGGGGGTGCCCGCTATTCTGCAAATGCGAATGATTATCATTCACCTACCTAAATGCGAATCACTATCATTTCACTTCTCAAATGAGAATTATTCTCATTCCACTCCCGGCGCGGGGCGCTGGCCCACGTTTTCGATTTCAATTTGGAACGGCATCACTCTGCCACGAATACGATTTCGATTTTGAAAATGAGATCGAGAACTCGATCGAGAAGTCGAGATCCGGCGCGAGAATACGATTGAGAAATTGAGATCGGGATCGAGAACCCGGTAGCCCTGTCGAGACCTCGCGCCCGGCAGCGGGCACAAGAATACGATCGGCAGAATGGAAAAGCGATCGAGAACTCAAAATTTTTGATTGGCCGTAACTCCATTAATGAGTAGCTTATGACTCATTAATGGGGCATAACTCTCTTAATGAGTGGTTTATGACTCATTGCCTATGAAGGTTTGATGAGGTGTGTGGAAGTTTGTTCAATCCATTTGATGATGATGTGCCTGTGCGTACACGCCTACCAGGTATCTTGATTTCAATCTTGAATCTATTTTCAAATCGAAAACTGATTTCAAATCTCGGCGCAAATATCATGGCAAATATCAAATCGATTTTCGATCTGAAAACTAAGCCGTCCTTGGCCCACAAATATCAGAGGGCTACAGAGATGAAGTTACGTATGTCAATACCTGTCTTGGGTTTGTTGCTGACATAGTTCTTCTCTTGGTAGTCACGCAGGTATCGCAGGACTGTCCAGTCTGCGCCTGGGTGTAGCACATCAAACAGGGCAATCTCTTCCTCCAATGGCTCTGCCCAGTTCTCAAAGTGAGACATGAAGTCTGTCACAGGCATGACAAAGGCCCCGGTCTTTTGTCGGGAGGGATCTTTACTGCTGAGGACAATCTCATTGTCTCGGGTAAAGATCATGTGCCCAGGATTCCATTCGGAATCGAAACGCAGTACGCCACCAGAACAAGCCTTCACACTGAGACGGCCCATTGCATCATCCCGCAGGTAGCCGTGATACATATCATCGGTGCGGTAGCTTACCGTCATGAACTTCAGGGCATGGAAATTGTGGACAAACTGACCAACCTGATAACCGAACCAGGCGTGTGCAACGTCCTTCAGTGTCTTCGATGTTGGGAGATTCTCCTCCAGGCCCCCCTGTAATTTCTCCACAAAGGCGACCATCTCGTCCCGTGTCATGTTTTCCGGGTCCCACTCTTGGGTCAGTGAGGCACAGGCATCGCGTATACCACGGTGAAGCAGGTCGATGGTTTCGTAAGACTTCTCGACGTACATCTCCAGTTCGTTATCAAAGTCGAAGTCACTGGCGATACTGCTGATGTCGCTCGCCGCCTCGCTCCCTTCGTTCTCTGTAATAGATTGCACGTCACCGAGACGCTTTGTCAGATCTTTGAAGTCGGGAACGGTTGGGCTTGGCCTTGCCCCACGGGCGTAGTCCATCACCCCGTGTAAGAATATTGCATCAAATGAACTCATGCTCTAAAAGCTCCTGTAACGACGCAGGAGAGGCGCAAGCCTCTCCCGGTATACTTTGTTATCCGACGATAGATCGTGGCACGTTGGGGTCCTGACGGCTCTTGGTGTGGTCATCCACGTAAGCCTGTTGGCTTGCCAATAAACTGCCGCAGTCAATCCCCGCCTGCATGGTGTTTCGTAACGCCTGCGGGCACACGCCGTCCTGAATAGCCTTGGCTGTCAGTTCCTCTGCGAGAGCACGGACCTTATCCCAGGCTTCCTGCTGATAGGTAGCGAACTCACGGGTCATCTTCCCGTACTTGTCATAGCAGATCATGATACGTAGTCCAGTACAGCGCCGCATTTTTCCATCTCTGCCAGCAACCAGATGCAGGCTTGGTTGAACTCGACCTCGTTCTCTACGTCTGCCGTCAGGTAATACTGGCAGAACTCCGCATCATCAACGTTAAGCAGTACCACGTTGCCGAAGGGTTGCTCCGGGAACTTCTGCATGATGTGGTTTTCGATAGCGTCATACTGGTCTTCGTTGGCCGGGATAAAGAACATTACGCCAGTTTGGATCGTGCGAGTAATTTTCAGGTCTGCCATTTTATTTCTCCACATAGTGTTTAAGGAAACATTCTACAGCCAGGTTCGGAACGGTCTGGTAGAAGAAGTCATTCTCCGTCCCGTGGAACATAGCCGCCACATCTGGGAAGTCCTCTTGAATATAGTTCCAGAGGTTCTGCCCAACACGTAACTGGGGGTGTGCCCGGTTCAGTTCGTATGCCTGATTGATGAGTTTAGCAGCATTCTTATGGCTGATCAACTTAGTCATCAGTTACCTCCGAAGTGATACGGTTTGCCCAGCCCTCAAGGCGGATGTTTACGAATGTGGAAAACTCCTCGCTCTCCTGCATACGTTCCAGTGTCTCAACCGCTCCCAGCGCCTTGATGGCCTTGATGAATTTAATCATCTCGTCTTGGTTGTCCAGGTTCAGCTTACGCACAGCTTCGGTGAATGCGTAGTTGTTGTCATCCATCTGGGGGATGAATGCGTCCATCTCCCACTGCTCGGAATCTCCGTTACGCATAGCCTGGTATTGGCGGATGTCCTTCTGACAGATCCCTGCCATAGCCTCTACGTTCTTGATGTTCTCAAAGATGTGGTTCATTTATTCTTCTCCAGTTCAGTGATGGCGTCGGATGCCGCCTTTGTGTTTCTGAAATTGATTGTAGCACACTGGCCCATCACGTCAAGACGCTGAAGCAAAGTTTCTGCTGCATCATCTTCACCCATTGCCCAGAAGCCCGGCAGGCCGAGGAACTCACACCAGTACGCCTTGCCCCATGAGTCGATTGACTTCGGGCAGGTCTCGTCGGTGTAGGTCCAGTACCCAACACCAAACCCGGACAGGCCGTTCTTGGTCAGGATCAACTCCGGCATACAGTCACAGGAGTCATTGATGTGGCACTCACAATCACCGAGACCCTGGCGGACCATGTACTGTGGGACGATTTTATTGATGTTCATTCGCTTCTCTCTACGTAAACTGGTGTGTTTTCACGGAACGCCATTGCGATCCCGCTGTTGTAGCCATACTGGTGCATTATTGCCGAGATGGCCTCTTCAATATCTTTCTGAAATTGAGGATACAGGACGTTCGGCATCCTGTCAACAATCCATTCAGCACCTTGGCTCAAACGTACAGTTGCCTTCGCCATCACATGTCCTCCAGTTCGAACAGTGCATTGTCGTACTGACCGCCGATGGAGTCCTCGTAGAACCCGATGGTCGCGTTCAGCTTCGCCAGTTCGGCGTCAACACCTTTGATGCCAGCGTCACGCATTTCCAGTTCGAGGGCCAGTTGCAGGCGGCGGACTGCCTCGATGTGGCCTTTCTGTTTAGCGATGCGGGCCAGGTCATTTGCTTTCTTCTTCATGCTCATCGTTTCTTCCTCGTGTTTTGTTTCGATGGGTGTATAATAACACACCCGGCACCGGATGCAACAACTATTTGAACATTTTTACCAATTTCTGACGAATGCCGTAGCCTTTCGGGTTTTCTTGGTAAAGATGGTACGCCTTGGTCCACGTCATAACCTTACTGTAGGACGATCCTTTGTGGCTAAAGGAAATAGATACCGACCTGTCATGGTCATGAATGAAGACCATGATGCCTTCCTGTCCGAAGCACTTACGCAACTTGCGTTGGTTGTTATAATCACCCATCCATTCATGAGCCTCGCCATCTTGACTCAGGGAAACCATACATACAAAGCCGAGGATCAGTAATGCGATAAGTAATAAGTCCATGATGTTCTCCTGTTAGGCCCCGGCATTCCGGGGCATTATGATTAGTCTTTGAGTACAAATCCGTAACTGGACTCTGCACTTCTGATGTAGGAGGCTTTGCAGGCTATGTACCCGATGTGCCCAGAGGCACCCTTCATTTCTCCTCGGAAACGCATTCTGTCCATCCCGGTGGTCATTGCATCCGCCAGGTAATAGCTGGCGACTTCAGCCACAATCTTCCCCACTTTTCCGAACTCTTCGCTTTTGGTAATTTCGATTACGACCGCTTTGGTTTCCATGACACCCTCCTCTGTTTCGATGAGAGAAGCATAGCAAAAAGGGCTGACCGAAGTCAACCCCTTTGGATTAAATAAATTCGAACACGGCTTCAAACCCGTAGAGTTTTACCTTGCCACCCCACACATAGGCATTCCACTTCTCCCCGTAGGGGTCGCGGATGAATACCTCATCCACCTCCATGTCGTGGTATGACTCCGTGGAGTAGACCCCGCCGACCTTGAAGAAGTATTTCAGTGTTGGGTCAAGCTCTGTACACCGGACATTACTTTTGATAATCATCAGGTTTAATGACCTCTCGGACCAGATCCAGAATGCGGGCCAGGTAGTCGTACTTGTGGCTGGATTTATTGGGCCACTCGTAGTACCACGGCTCGTCCATCCCCTCCAAGCATCGGAGTTCTGACGGTGTTTCACCATAATACAGGTGATTACGGTTAGGGCCGAACGACTCGACGTAGTTGAACGCTTCACGCGCCTCGTCCTTGTCGAGTGTTCCGTTCCGGCGCTGCTTGAGGATCTGACGTGCCAAGAATGCCGGGTCCTCTTCGAGGTCCGGTTCAGTCTCCCGGTAGTCGGACATTTTACCGATCAGATAGTCGTTGGACACACGTTGGAAGAACTCCTCAATGGTGCCTCCCATACTGCCCCAATACCCGGTCCAGGATTCACCCCAGCAAGAGATCAGGATCTTTCCTGCCCCTTCCCCGTAGTTCTCGATGATCACCTCCACCGGGTCTAGACGGTGTGAGGCGTTGACATCTTCGATGCGGATCTTTTCTACGGTTGTGCGTTTGATTTCCACGTTATCTCCCTAATAAGTATACAGTCCCGGCTTGCGAAATGGTGTATTGTGGATACGTTTTCGGTTCGTCAGGTCGCCACTGGTATTCCCCTTTGGTAACCAACCCTTTCTTCACGAGAGACTCCAGAATCCTAACTGTCCCCTTCTGAGTGCCCCACGTCCAACCGGAACCGTATGGCCCGTCAACAAATCCACGTTCACGTTCTTGGAGGCACTTCAGCACCCCCAGTTGGCTTGACCCCAGCTTCATAGCAGGTCCTTCTTAGTGAAGATGTATTCGAAGTAAGCCTGGTTGCGGTTGTCCTTGACGCCGTAGTAGGCTTCATGACCGTAACCGAACAGCCAGCCTGTCAGCTTCAGGATCTGCTCCCACATTTTCCACTTATACTTCAGGTAAGTCAGCTTCATTCTTCTTCTCCTCGCGCTTGTTGTGCATATGCTCAACGATACGGACAATCGGACCCCGGCGGCGCTTACGTAATTTACGCATGGTGCGCCACAGGACCATCTTCGGCGACTGCCACCACTTATCGATCCATGCTCCGCCGTGGAACAGGCTCTCTGCAAAAGCAATGGAAATTGCCATCAGGACGGAGAGGATAGGGACAAATGCCAGGATAACAAAGATCCGCCCAATGTTGTCAACCTCCCCAGACCACGACATCATGGTGAGTACACGCCAGATGCAGAAGATGGAGCACAGGACGTTAACTGCCCAGAAAATAATATTTTCCATGATTACGCCCCCGGCTGAATGTTGGAAGGCCACCAGAAATACTGCTGCGCCACTGCACGTTTACCGTCGCCGCCATCACCTTCGTTTGCCGCCTCGATGAGTGCCCACCACTTGATACCTACCATCTAAACCCCCATTATCCACATGATTAAAAGTGCAACCACCTTCAGGATTGCTGCACACACTATAATACCAATCCCAACCTGAATCAAGAGGTCTGGGAGATCTTTCATGTCGGCTTCTGGTCGCAGTAACCAAACACGCCGAGACCTTCTACTACGATCAGGTGACTGTTCCATCCAATACGCTCATCCAATCCTTGTTCCACAATGGTGATAGAACCAGGTCCGAACTTGACCGGGAAGTTCATCACATTGTTGATGTGATCTGCCAGATCCATTTTGGTAGCCGGGATCTGACGTACAGTTTTCAGGCTTTCAACCAGTGTACCGCGATGCTCACGAACTCTCATATTTATCTCCTCATAATTTTAGTTTAGTGTGGGAGTCATCTCCCTTGCAACTAAGACTACACGTTATGGGGAGAGGTGTCAACCCATAAGATCAACTTCGTTTAAAAAATTAACTGCCGAACGAATGTGAGTGTAGATAATTTTTTAATAGAAGTATAAACACCCAAGGCCCGGAGGGTGAGCGGACGCGAAGGTGTTTAGATCTAATATAGTATAGTGTTCCTTTTAAGGAACAACAGAAATGTTATCAGGATCGATAACTTTCCACGTTTCCAGAGTGTCTGCGATCACATTGTGGAACGAATCCTCATTGTGGCCCGCTGCCCACTTGGCAACCAAGAAAGAGCACAAAGAGATCACATCTCGATCCTCTTTCACCGGAAACCCAGACAACACATCTACCAACTGAAGCTCATCCTCCTCAACGGCATCAGGATATAGAAACGTATCGAAGTCGCACAACAATACTTCATTGCCTTCACGATCCGAACGCTTAACCTCGATCCCTTTGCTGTTGAACATACAGACCCAGTTGTACTCCACCTCTGCCGCCTTATTCAGACGGAAGATGGAAAGGGACACACCCGTGCGCCCCGTATCCAAAGAAAATCCGTACTGCAAATTACCTCCTTAGATATACTTGTCGAAATCAACTGCGTTCCCGAATGGCGGCTTCCATTCCTGACCGTGACGCCCCAGGATAACCCACAAGGTTTTCGGCCCATACCGCTTGGCCCAGTCCTTCACCTTAGACACATCGGAGAAACATCCATCCGTGTAGATCACAATCTGGTCCGGCTCACGGTCCTGCTCGTCCATGTAGTTGAACACACATTTCACATCTGTCCCGAAGGTCGTTGTGATGCTGTAATCACTGATCTCCTTGACGTTCTTTTTGGTGTACGTCTTGACATGACCAACTTTTGTTGACCAGCAACCCAAGTGTACCACAAAATCATCGTACTGGTTACACAAACCTTTGATCTCTCGGATCGTTGGCTTCAGTAACGTATCGTTAAAGGACCCGGACACATCGAACCAAATGTCTGCCTCGATTGTCTTCGCCTTAGAGTGCGATGGTAAGCCGATCGTCTGCCGGGAGGACAGATACCCTGCCTTACGTAAAGAACGTGTCAGAGAGTAGCTACGGCGGCTTAAACGGCGGTATGTCACGTTGTCCTTGAACAGACGTTCGATTGTCCGGCGTAACAGACGCAGATAGTTGATCTTCGGCTTGCCTGCCTCTTCCACAAACTTACGAGCATCAGGCGGCGCACCCTTGCCCGCTGCCTGCACGGCGTTCTCAATTGCACGACGCATCACAGTGTCGTTGTAGTTCTTCTGGTCCTGAGTCAGCGGCTTCTGTGCTGCCGGGTCGGTGCCCATAGCCTTTGACAGGTCGCCTGCCTCTTCAGAGTCAATGGAGCCGTCTGGATTGCAGTGCTGGTCCACACCCTTTTGGCCCGAACCTGGGTTGTTTCCGCCCGGCTGGCCCGACTGGTCATCCCCCTGACCACCACTACCTTGCCCCGAACCGCCGCCCGGCATCTGCGGTTGTTCTTTCTTCAGGATCTCGTAGATCTGCTCTGCGTACATATCCACAAAGCGGAAATCACAATACCCGAAAGCCATGAACCCAAACTCCTCTTCGTGCTTGAAGACGGTACGCTCGCCCGCCGGGAACCACGCCTTGCCCAGTTCGTTGGCCTTGGTATGAGCCATGACCAGGTTGGTATTGATACGGTGATCCGCCGCGATGTTGAACAGGGCATGGTCAAATCCCCGGCCTCGGTGTGCGTGGTCAGAGATCACGTGGTCACACTCATGCTCAAGAACCAGCGCCACTTCACGGGCAGTTTTACGACGATAGAAGACATTGATCATCTGCTTCGTCTCTTTGTTCTTCGCCGGATCGGTGACGAACATGTCGATACGGGCAAACACCGCCTTCTTACGGTTGTCACACATCCCGGTGATGAACTCCGGGGAGTAGAAGATGTCGCGCCCATTGGTAGCCATCGTGTTGATGGTCTCCGTCGCCCTGATTACAGGCATAGAGGACAGCATGACTCCATAAAAGGGCTTAAACCTCATCAATTGTAAACTGGCGGCTTCAATTAACTTTTCCGCCTCTTCAGTGTTGGCGTTAGCCCAGTCCAACTCTTCCTGACTCATAATATTGTCAATCATTTGTTTCCTCCAAAAGAAAAGGGGGCCATCTCGAAAGATGACCCCATTTTAACAGTTCAGATTGTCATGTCAAGCATTACGCTTCGAAATCTTGCAGAATTACACCATAACGAGTCTGGTATTCCAGGACAATCTTCATGATGGACGGACAACCTTTACGCAGCGCCGGGATCATCTTCACACGTTTCGGGTTCATTGCCAGAATGGATTGCTCACCATTTTGGGCACGGAACAGGCCGATCATCAACGCGATAAGGGTATCCTTGTTTCGCTCATAGTAGTTGTTGAACATGAAGTTCATGAAGTTACCAGCACGTTCGATGAATTTCTCATCGGCGATGTTGTTGTTCATAACCTCTTCTTCCAGCTTACGTAAACAGGTCTGCGCCAATACATAAACCAGGTCGTTCTTATCACGAGCAAGTTCATGCTTGGTTTTCTTGCCGGAGAACACGTCCTCAACGGATGGCAGTTCGGCAGCACGTAAGTGATACGCCATAACCATCGTTTCCAGACCCTCACCAACGGTGCCTGCAATGGCAATCTCGGTGATGAACTCGTTCTTGGACTTCTCGTAATCGTACACGATGTCAGAGGTTGTTTTCCACTGACGAGGTGATGCGAACACGCCGTTCTCTGGACGGTTGGTAACATCACCCGTGTAGAAGTGCTCCGGGAACTGCTTCAGGAAGCCGATGATATGCGGGTGCAGTTTGAACGGCACGGCATAGTCTTCGATCCACACATCCAGGTTGTACTCAACTTCACACACGATCATACGGTTGATCAGTGGACCCGGCATTTCTGTGGTGCCAGCGTTATCCGTTGCACGGTTGCCAGCCCCGACGAACACACACCCTTCAGGGAACTTGAAGTTACCCGCCATGTGATCCAAGATAACCTGATACGCAGAGTGCTGGGTGCCCAGGATTGCGTTCGGCAGTTCGTCAAGGAAGATGATACCTTCCCAGTTTGGATCGGTAGGCCAGAAGTCCGGCACAGCGTACATAGTACGGACGGTTCCGTCCTGCATTTCCAGCGGCAGCGGGATACCTGCGATGTCCTGCGGCTCTTTGTCAGACAGACGAACGTCACACAGGTTATCGCCAATGCGGTGTGGGAACATTTTGTTGGCAATTTGGCGCATCTTCTCTGACTTACCCAGCCCGGCACCGCCGTAGAAGAACGTGGTTTTACCGATACGAGCGCCGAGCATTACCATGTCTTCCATTTGACGAATGGAAATACGTTTCTTAAACATGGTTTGGTTTTCGCGCTTATACGTGGTTTGCATCTCAAATCTCCTCTTTGTTATTGATGAGGGCCATTCTACATGGCCCATTTATAAAGTCAAGCATTATCCGCCGAAAGAACTGCTGCTACGACCAACAGAGGAACCAAACCCGCCCCGGGTGGTCGTCTTCGACGAAGAGAAGCCGGACTTGGAACCGGACCAGGTGGATCGCGGTGCTTCGACCTTCGGCTTCACTGCCGATTTGGTAACCTTGAACGATTTGCCGGGCTTCACATCGTAAGATCGGGACTTGTTGTCCACCCACTTACCAGAACGGCTCTGGTACATCGGTGCTGAGTGATAAGAGTTATTGGACCCCATCATATTGCCCAGCATGTAACCCATCATCAGAGGCATCCACGGAGACTCCCCGCCCGTCGAGGCTGCTGCCGCCGAGTTGTGCTGGCACATATTGCCAAACTCTTCGTAGCATTCTGCATAGGAGCCGAACTTAGGTGCCGTCTCCGCTGCAACTTTTTGGGCTTCCTTCTCTGCGGTCTTGCACTGCTCCAAGGTGTTGCCGCTTTCGGCGGCACACTGCTCGGAGTTCATGTACAGTTTCACCGTCTCGTCGGCCTGCTCGCAGCCGGACAGGGTGAAGGTTACTGCAACTGCCACAGCGAATCCGAGGAAAGACTTACGGAAACGTGACTTATTCATGGTCTTTGTGCGCTTCATTTTAACCCCATGTTGCTAGGCCATAACGGCCTGTGAAATAGATGTCGTTATCTTTGAAGATGGCATCCGGGTTCTTGCGGAACAGGTCCACATAGTACGCCCGCACGGCATCCCAATCTGCCTTGTCGAAGTAGACAACCTGGTCACCAGTGCCCACAACCCCATCAGTATACCCATCCCGGCGCTTACCTGCAACACGGACCGTATTCTTTTTGCGGTGGATACGGACGTTTTCGTGATACCCGGCACAGCCGCCGTGACCACAGGAACAGGTAAAGAAGGAATCCCAGATCCAGCCGTCCTGATAATCCCCCTTCCAGCCCGGACGCATTGCATGAAGGAAGTAGTACATGCAGTACGTTTCTTCCGGCTCTACCTTGTTGATCCGGCACCCGACACGGGTGATGGTCACCTCTTTACCTTCTTCAAGGTCCAGCCAGTCACCATCATCGAGGACTTCCGGCATCCCGTGTCGTTCTGGGCAACCACGGTAGGTGGAGATCACTGGCTCAATACGCAAAGTCTTTTTCATTCTGCCTCCACCATGACTTCAATGAAGTCGTCAGCCCCAGTAAGGGCGCGGTAATAAAAATGATTAACCTCGCGGACAAAGTATCGCTTGCCGTGGGCGGTTACCGTTTCGTTTTTCCGTGGGACAATAAGTCCATCACCCTGTCGGCTAACCAACATTACATCGGTCCCACGTTCATAGATTTCAATTTTCATTCAGATACCACCTCTTCCCATTCCATATCGTCCAAGAAGCAGGACTCGCAGTCGTCATCAAACACAAAACGGCTGTCACCTGCACCATACACCTGATAATGCGTTTCAGCGCTGAACTTGTGGCCCAGCGGTGCATCCAGTACAATAATCCTCATTTGAACATCCCCATGATGGTTCCAATTGCCCTTTTCTTACGCTGAACAAAGATGTCACGAGGCTCAAAGGTTGCCATGTTTCCAGGATTGTCCTCGTGCCACTCGATCATCGTCTTAATTTGCATGTGCATTGTATGGTATTTCTTCATACGCTGCAAGTCCTTTTCACGCAGACCTTTCAGGCGGCGGATGTCAGTGTTATGCCGGAGGTCAGCCAGTTTTACACGGCAGGCGTCGTAGCTCCACAGAATCCCCTCCAAATATTCTTCGTGCGTTTGGAACTCAACTTTGGTCAGGCGGGTGATCCCGTCAATGACACGGTTGGAGATCCCGAGGCGTTCCAGGTCGCACTGCTGCACCGGGGTGTCCTCGATCAGGTCGTGACCCACAGCGATACAGTTTAACTCGTCATCGTCCTTCTCCTTCAGGTAGTGCATTACCTTCAGTACGTGCAGGACATAAGGACGCCCACCCTTGTCGAACTGTTGTTGGTGGTGAGTAGCAGCCAGCTTGATCATCATCGCCAGTTGTTTTTCCGGGGAAAGTACCTTGTTCATTTGTTGCTCCTGTTCATGAATTGTGAACGCCAATTTATCATGAACAAAAATACGATTCAAGTATTGATTTCTCGATCGAGTACCTGTATAGTCCACTCATCAAATGACGAGGAGCACAAAATGAAACTACGTGAACGCACTGAAGGACGGGAACAAGAGCATGTCGATGAAAGAGCCTACAAATTCTTTACCTACGGATATTCCGGCGAATACAAATACCACTGGAAGAGTACGTCAGAGGGACTCCGCCCTACTGCTGTACTGGAGCACGGTCATTTCTACCCAGTATGCGCTTACTGCGGGCGACAGGCGCTGCCAATCCAAGGTGAAAGGAGAGCCTACTCCCCAATGGGGTCCACGTCATATTATGACAAAGGTCACTGCTGCGTGTGCAAAGATGCGATGGACGAGCTTGAGTGCAAGGATAAGGCAACCGAGATCCGGGAGAAAATGAACCGTCTCTTGGGCGAGTTGAATCAGGCAAAGCCGAAAGTAAACCCTGACGTTGTAGAGGCAATGATCAAGGAACGGGCCGAGAGCGACCTGAAAGAGCTAAATCGGAATAAAAAGCACAGTGCTTGGGGCATTTATCACCAACTGGATAGTCTGGGTATTGCGTTGAAGAAAGAAAACAACCGTGAAGAGGAGTACGACGATGAGTAAATACACAATGGTGGACGAGGCTTACGATGTCACTTTGTTGAATAACCTCCAGCAGTTGGCCTGGCGTTCTGTTGGTCTTTTCTATGAGGACGGGACCGAAACCACCTTCGAGAAGACAAAGAAGTTTTTCCGGGACAATCCTAAAAGGACCCTGTACCTGTACCAAAAGGACGAGGACGGGGATAACCGCTGGAACCGTGACTGGTATTATCGTGTGGAGAAACACTGATGGAAAAGCTGAAACTGTGGTTCCTTCGTAAGTTCAGAGGGATCGATACATCACCGAGGGAGTTTGAGATTTGGATGCACCACCAGATCGGGAAGCAACTCCAAGGCGGGCAGGTATTCTACGCCATTGCTGTGCGGGGACGACCCGGCATTCCAACCATCGGGGAGGACTGGAAGTTGTACGCTGAGTTTGATGATGCAGAAAGTAAAAGAAAACGCTTGCAATCTGGCAACCCAAACATTACACTTGAACTTCGAATCGTGAGAAACTTTTATTCAGAGGTGAAATGATATGAAATTACCAGAACCGGAACGTATTGACCTGCGATTGGCTAATGTTCCCCGCCTGAATGACAAAGGGAAACGTGTAATAGGTTTCGTTATTGACGAAAAAGAACTTCCCAACGGACAGGGCTGGTTCTCTCCCCTGTTGGAACAATATGCAGTTCTTCTGCTCCAATCCCGTGGCTACACGGTTGAGAAGAAGGAGGTTAATGATCGTTTGACAATGGAGAACACTTGTGGAAAATAACCTGGCAGCAACCATCGACGCGATGTCCCTAGCCTACTGGGGCCGGGAGACGTGTCAGCACGACCACGATGCCGTTGCCCGCTTCGGTATGCCGAAGTACGGTTGTGGCACCAAACTTGCGCTCGGTAGTAATGCCGGGTCTGGGTACGCCGGACACCAATTCGAGGTGGAAGGTATGTTCTGGTCGGATTTACTGCACTCTTGGGTGTATTACGTCCCGACTTTTGACTTTTATCAATGTGAATCTGATCTTGAGGAGATTATTTAATGGAAGCGATTATCAACTTTTTCACCGTGACCCCGGCTGACTCCGTTGTCTACGTACTGATCTTCGGCGTTGTGTTTATTGTTATAGGCTGGTTTAACGAAGTTTTCCAGGTCTTTAAGCGCATCCGTTACCTGACCAGTGAATCAACCCGTGGCCTCGTTACCTGGCACACGTGGGTGTGGATGCCTGTTCGCCTGTTCGTGATCGTTATCCTGCCGCAGGTTATTTACCAGTTCTTCACGGAAGTTGTAAAATTCGTTTGACAGTAACGACAGGGGCCTGTAATATGGCCCCATACCAACACAAATGAGGAAGACATGATGACTACTAACTACAAATCTCAAGGCCGTACTTTCCGCGAAGTCGCTATCGACAGTTTAGAACTGCTGGACCGCCAGCGTGAGTCGGGCTTGATGTTTGATGAAGAGAAGCTGCTGGCTCTCCGCGATGAACTCCGTGATACGGCGTCAAAGATGGACATCACGGTTGTCACCACGCCGGAGCGTCAGGTCATCCTTGACAATGACCACGTTGTCAACCCGAGCCTGATTTGGTTCGATGAGATCAGCCAAGACGGTGATAAGATGTACGTAGAGTGGCTGAAGCGCCGGAAACTGGAGCAGGTTGAACTTCAGCAACTTCCGAAGGCTGTGGTTCACGATGAGGTCCAGTTTGAACGTAAGCATCCGTACATGTTCAAGATCACTGACCTGGTTGAAGACCCGATCGAGTTAGCTCGACTCAAGATGCGTCTCGAAAGCGATAAGCAGTTCGAGAAGTATTATGGCTTCAAGATGGCACCGATCTTTGTGGAGGCCATCCCGGATGCCAACATCATTGCCCGCTCTGCCGACGACACCATGAAAAAGCTGGTCAAGCTGGCAGCAGAGTACAAGGTTGAGATTTACTTTGGCACTAAGACGGCGCTGAAGACAATCATGTACCAGTTCATGTACGGTGCCCGCCGGGCGGACATGGATTTATCAAAGGTCGAGGAGATCTCTGTGGAGAAGGCTCAAGAAATGGTTGACAAGCAGACGAAAGTTGCTATCCTTGGTGGTCACGGGCTTGGCTTCGGGAAGATGGCAAAACTGCTGGCGGATCACTACAGTGAAGAGATTCGTATGGTCGAGTCCTGCGATACTTGGAACTTCAAGGATTTCGCTGCCATTGCCAAGCTGGACAAACCAGCACGTGACTGGGAGCAGGGTAAACTGCGCCGTGGCAAGGGCCACAACAAATTCAAACGTAAGGGGAAGAAATAATGGAAAAATATCTGAGCGTCCAAGAGAACACCGAGTTTTACGAGGGCCATGCTGAAGTCATGGAGTCCAACTGCAATCCCGGTATGGTCCTGATCCAATTGTGGATGAAAGATAAGACCAACGATGATCGCGACAGTGCAGGTATCCGTCTGACTCGTGAGCAGGCCCGCCAGGTAGGATCTCATCTCCTGAATCTGGCAGATGAACTCTTCTTTGAAGAACAACGCCGGGGGAAATGATGCAAGACTTCGTTGGTAAGTCGCTGTCAGTTGGTGATGATGTTGCATTCACAGAGTACAACCGCCATGCGTTAACTCGCGGGACGGTGGTTGGATTCTCAAAAGGTATGGGGATGGTGGAAATTGAGTACACCCTCCACGGGCAGACACGGAAGACGAAGAAGACTTCCGGCTATGTAATGAAGGTGGTGAAATGAGTAAAGTGCAGATTTTATTCTCGAAAGACGACCCGTATGGGTACGAATCTGGTGTCGATAAGAATTTCGACATCCATGCGATAAAGAAAGGATCTTTCAACGTGGATATTGACAAATGCTATCCTCGCGGTAAAGCCTATTGGAAGTTGTACAACATCCAGGTTGAGAGCGAATGTGGTAAGTGGGGGCCTGACTATGACTAAAGAAAAAGAAAAGCCGTATCCAAAAGAGCGCCCAACTATTCGTGAGGATGAGTTTGGTTCCGGCAATGATCGTATCATCCAGGAACACCCGGCGTATGGTCGTATCACCCTGACTCACCCGTCAGGTGGCAACACCGAGATGTTTGGCTCAGACATCGTTCATAACGAGCGCATAGCGCTCCGTATTGACCTCGGGTACGAAGAGACGGCCTATGGCATTCCTCACTACCGAAGCCAGCCACAGAGCCGTGGAGGCCGTGTGGTTGAACTGGAGATGACGGCGTTCCAATGGGCGGGTCTGGTTGCATCCCACAGTGGAAACGGTGTACCATGTACTTTGCGTTACATCACGCCACACGGTCAGGGTAACCTGCCGCTCATCGACGGGCAGAATACCAGCACTGACCAGGCCAATCGTGAGGTGGAGGCAAGTCTCCGCGCCATGATGACTAAGCACCGAGAGGGACTTCAAGCCCTTCAGGCACTGATTGCCAAAGGTAAGGCCAACAAAGGAGAGTTGCAGGCTGCGATGGAGAAGTTCCAGAACATCCATACCAAGCTGCCTGAAGTTACTGCCTTTGCATTGCAGACATTCACTGAACACTCAGAGACTGTCATGGCTAAGGCCAACGCAGAGATCGAGGCATCGCTGAACAGTCTGGTCGTCCGTACCGGAATGAAGGCTTTAGGAATGAAGCCTTTGGAACTGGAGGACAAGTCATGATGGATTGTGCAACAATGGACGACATCATCACCCGCATCGACGCCAAGATCCACGGCGGTATGAACGATGACGAGGCGGAGATTGAGTTCGAACTCCGTGAAGTAATGGATCTTCGCGGGGCGTTTGAAGGTGTTCGTCATGAACTGTTTCATGTTCGTAAATGCGGCATCCCGGCCTTTGTGGCTAAAGATCTTGTCCGTGACAAGTTCAACGGGAAGTCGTTTTACGTTACGGACGCTGAAGTGACAGAGGGTGACAATGGATTTGAGTGGCATTATCGCTCGGGGTTCTACTTCATCCCTCAGTCTGATTTGGAATTGGTCAAGCCTCGCGGCGTTAATTAAGGAGTTTTTGATGGAACTTACCAACACTGTTGGCGGTAGTACCCTGATGTATGCGATTGATGACACCGCCGCCGGGCATAACGTCCCGTCGATGCCTATGGGGCAGACTGAAGATGGTCACACCATCATGGCTAAGGCCGTGTTTGCGGATGAAGAAAGTGCGACGTTGATGGCAAACCATATGGACAAACAGCCGGGCGCACATCCGGGCCGCTTCCAGGTGGTCCCGGTAGAGGTGTGGCGTCCAACGGACATTGAGATCCTTATCCGTGAGCGTATTCGTGAAGCTAAGAAGGGTGAAGGTCCAAAATTAATCCTGCCGGGCAGCATGTGATGGAACACATGGTCGAGGTAACACCGGAAGACTTCGCCGCCATCGTTAAGCAATTTACTGGACGCAATGGCTGGAAACGTTCTAACGGAAGAGGGTCATTTAACCCGGTGATTCACACCCACCGTGGTGATGACCGTCGTAAACTGAAATATGGTGACATTATCTTTGTCGAAAAGGTTGACTCGGTAGAGTAAGTCATGTATTCTGCCCTCATTGGAAACAGAGAGGGCTTTATAGATGAAATTTACGATTGAAGATTTTGATGTGACAGTGCAATTTGGTCGTCCAGAGGTTCAGTACCTGAAAGGTGAGGATGGTCAATACCGTGTGGTGCATTTCTTTGCCCCGGAAGCACTGATCCATCCGGCGTTCAAGAAGGAGTTCGAGGAGTACGTGGTGAAGTGCATCAAGATGCACCGCAACAAAGTGGCTATGTCACAGCGGGCTATCGATGCAGGGCTTATCCGCTACGTTCCGCCCAGAGTCATCTGTTCCGGGTATTCTGCTTATGAGTTTAGAAAGCAGATCGAGAACCGGGTTGGTGACATCGAGGAGGCGAAGGAAGCCTGGGACTACAACCGAGCGCCAGCGGGAGCGGTGACAACAGGGAAGTTTGGTGACCTGAAGGCATTCTTGGAGATGCGTACAGGCCGTGAACTGAATTGCACTGGAGCAGGGGTGGGCAAGCATGTCAAAACGTCCTGAGCGTCGCCCAACAGATTACCGTTACCAAGACCAGATTAACAAAAGCTGGGACCCCAAACTGGAACGTGGTGACCTTTTCTGGGTTTTCAACGAGAAGACCGGGAAAATATGGGGGCCATATAACTTCAGTCACTACACGCACCTCGGCGCTGTAGGCTGGGTAAAGACGTATTGCACCCAAAGCATCAAGGTTCGCTACAGCAAGGGTGAAATCGTGTGCGGTACGGAACTGATTGCCCTTGAGCGACAATTCCTCCACAAGGCTTTTGAGTATGCGAAGACCCAAGGTCTCGCTGATACACTTCGGGCAGAAGTAGAGGCCCTTAATGAGAAACTGAAGGAGAGTAGAGGTGGAACAACTGACCAAACAGGAGAACTTTGACCTGGTGGCGGACCGCTGCGAGGCAGAACTCCACGGAGAGATCCGTATCCTTGCGGATCAGGATTACAAGGGCATCTGGCACATCGAAGTCCAAGAGATCGCGGACGAAGGTGATGAGTTCGAGGACGGCTGGGAAGAGATCGATAGTGATGGCTTCTTCACTGTTGAGCGCAAGAAGTTCGAAGACCTCGACGAAGCTGCCATTTGGCTACACAACCGATACATTGGAGGCTAACCCATGTTTATTATGCTGAATCAACTCCGTTCCGGCGACCCGGTGTGCATTGATGTCAACAACATCAAGGACTTCATGCCGGAGACCATCTTCATTGATGAGGTGGAAAGAACTGGTACACTTATTGAACTGTACCGTGGCGGCGATCCGTGGATCGTATCCCAGCGTTGCTACGAGGTTATTGAAGTAGCAAACAAAGCTAAAGCGGGTGCCCTTTAATGATAAAGGAAAGCGATAAGTCTCTCGCTTTTCTTCGTGAGCGCTTGCATTATGATCCCATCACTGGGATATTCGTCAGCACCAATTTGAAAAGCCGATTTTTCGGCAAGCAGGTCGGTAGTATCGGGAGCGGTGGTTATGTAAGGTTAACCTTCACCATTGGCAATAAGACAGTGTACTGGCTGGCGCATCGCGTAGCTTGGGCATTTTATTATGGGAAGTGGCCTGACAAGTTCATAGACCACAAAGATAAAGACAAGGTAAATAACGCCATCCTTAATCTTCGTGACGTGGATAAGTCAACCAACGTGTACAACTACAGCCGGGAGGGTAAGAACTCCAGCGGGTTCCGTGGTGTGTTCCCTGACTATCGTGGTGATAGTCCCAGATTCAACGCTGCTTATGGCAGAAAGCACCTCGGGACATTTTCTACCCCGGAGGAGGCCAGCAACTGCTACCTTGCCTACGTTGCCTCTATCCATGACGTAATTGTGGAGGATTAATGATAAAATACAAAGTTGGTGACCTCATAGCGGCTGCGAGGTCGGGGGAGGTCAATGTCATCGCTCACGGGGCGAATTGTATGAACACCATGAAATCCGGTATCGCCCCTAAAATTGCGGAGGCATTCCCGGAGGCATGGAGGGCAGACCAGGCCACCCGGCGAGGAGACCGTCACAAACTCGGGACCTTCTCTGAGGCTTTTGCCGGGAATAACCTACTGATCTACAATCTCTACAGCCAGTACACTTTTACCGGGCGCAGAGAGGGTAAGATGGACCTCGATTACGAGGCGCTCCGTTCGGCACTGGGTATGATGTCGGCGTCACTTCACGCCAAATGTCGTATCTTGGGAATGACGGCAGAAGATTTGCAAATCGGCCTACCAAAAATAGGGGCTGGACTTGCCGGGGGTTCTTGGCCTATAATTTACCGAATGATCGAGGAACAACTGAAGGACTTCGACATCACGGTTTACGTATTAAAGGAGAGTGAAATTGTCCACTACGACTAAAGCTCATCGCTTTGCTCAGAAGTACGGGAAGAAGTACGGCGGTAATCTGTGTCTGGAAGGGTGTAAGTCCGGCGCACAGATTCTCAGCCATGATAAGTTGCCGGGGATCGAAGTCCCGGACAACATTGTGACGTTGACTGGCTACATTGAGTTCAACGATGCAAAAGCACGTAAGACCGGGAAAGACGGGGCGCAGATCCGCACAGGATATGTCACCAGCCTCGCTATCCAAGACCGTCAGTTGTACGCTGTCACTGTGGATTCGGTTTACCGCCTGATCGGCCCGTGGACGGCGGACGTTATTACCTCAAACCCGTTCCTGAACTCCCTGTGGGAGGAACTCAAGGCACAGGTCCTCGCTCAAGCTATCAAAAAGGCTTGACTCTCAAAGGCTCAGTGTTAAACTGGGCCTTTCTTATTTGGAGTTCTCTATGAAAAAGAGCATAGCTGCCCTCATTGCAGCCAGCGTACTTTCTTTAGCCCCGACTGCGGTCTCAGCTAAAGACAATACACCGAAAAAGAAGCTCGCCCCGGCGGTTCATGTGTGTAAAAAGACTGACTCTTCAGTCGATGCCTTAGCCTGCAACATTTATTGGGAGGCAAGAGGTGAAAATATTAGTGGACAGATGGCAATTGGATTTGTTACTCTGAACAGGCTGAAACATGAGGGATTCCCGGAGTCTGTCAGGAAGGTTGTGTACCAACCCTCCCAGTTCTCCTGGACCCTTATCAAAGGGGCCTACACGGTTAGGGACAAGGACTCGTGGATTGTTGCAAAGGATATGGCTAAATTCCTTTACAAGATCCGTAACAATGAGGTACTCTATAATCGTTTGGACCCAACACACGGCAGCATTTACTTCCACACGAAGAAAATAAAGCCATACTGGACAAAATATTTTATAAGGACTGTGGCTATTGATGGTCATGTGTTCTACAAACCGAAGGAGATGACATAATGCGCTTTCTTATTGCACTGGTGGTGAATGCCCTGATTTGGCTCGGTCTCGGTAAAGGTGGTGTGGAGAAGTTCTTCCCGGAGATCATGGCATCACCTTATGCGAGCACTGTACCTATCCTCATGATGTTTGGCGGTGTACTTACCGCCTTGATCATCATCACCAACATAATTATCTTTTGGGCTGGTAAAAAGTAGGGGGTTTTATGGAAGAGAATACGGTATTTCTGGTATCATCCAACGCCGGGTATGGCGTGAGCATTCGTGCTAAGGTAGATGACCCGCAGGCAGCAACGCTGAAAGCGTCACGCCTGAAGAAAAAGGGCCACACCAATATTGAAATTAGTGAGGCCAAAATCATCAGTACCACCAAATTTGAGGCGGAAGAGTAATGGGTAAGACGGTAATTGGTAATGAGTTGGCTATGGAAGCCATCATGCGTGGCGACAACGTGTTCGTAACCGGGCCAGGCGGCTGCGGTAAGAGTCTGATGATCGCCTCACTCCGCGAGTTCTTTGCTGACAGCTTCCTGTTTGTGGCACCAACGGGCATTGCGGCGCTGAACATCGGCGGGATCACCACCCACAAGGCATTCGGCCTGACGTTTGGTGTGACCACGAAAGAAGACTTCAAGGCGAAGTCCAAGAAGCCAGCGATGCTGATGGCGTCTGATGCTCTGGATGCGTTAGTATTCGATGAGATCTCTATGACCCGTAGCGACAAGCTGCGTGAGATTGACATGAAACTGCGCTACCACCGTAAGGTGAACAAGCCATTCGGTGGCCTCCAAGTCATCGCTTTCGGTGACGGGTTCCAGATCAAGCCTGTACTGAAGCGTGAAGAGACGGCGATGTTCCGTGAACTCCACGGAAACGAGATCCCGTTCGGCTCCGACATCTGGAACGAACTTAACTTCACCAACGCATATCTGCCGAAGGTTCACCGCCAGGCTGACCCGGTATTCGCTGGTCACCTGAACAACATTCGTGTTGGCAAGAACATCGGTGCAGCGGTTGATTACTTCAACCAGAACTGCTTTGGCCCGCCGCTGGCTGGTGCTGTTACTCTCACCACCACCAACAAACTGGCGGAAGAGATTAACGATAAAGAGTTCCACAAGATCAAGGCCGAACCACGTGAGTTCAAGGCTCAGATCAAAGGTGAGTTCACCGAGCGCCCGGTAAATGAAATCCTGAACCTGAAGGTCGGTCTGAAGGTAATGATCGTCGTCAACGACAACGACGAGAAGAAAAAGGCCCCGGACTACGTTAACGGCACGGTTGGCATCATAACCAAGATCGCCCACAGCTACTGTACTGTGGACATTGATGGTCGCCAGATTGCCATCGGCAAGAACGAGTGGACCAACGTTGTGCAGGTCCCGGAAGAGAAGCTGGTGCAGGTCGAGAAAGAGATCGACATGCCGGACGGCACCAAGCAGGTAACGAAGGTCATGGAAAAGCAAATGGTCCTCGTCGATAAAGAGATCGGTAAATACTTGCAGTTCCCGTTCAAACTGGGTTATGCTATCACCGGACACAAAGCACAGGGTCTGACCCTTGGCAAAGTGAACATCGACCTGGGTTACGGCACCTTTACGCCGGGGCAAGCGTATGTTATGCTTTCCCGAGCAACGTCACCTGAAGGTCTTCGTCTGATGAAGCGCCTGCGTGTGAAAGACATTATCGTGGACCAAGGCGTTAAGCGCTTCTATGAGTACACATTCCCAGAAATCTTTGGAGGTCAGCCATGAAACAGTACGAGAAAGGTCAGAAAGTTAAGTTCGTCCCGCAAGAAGGTTGGTTAGATGACTACTCCCCAGACGGCGTAACGCCGGGCTGCATTGGTGTTGTTAAGAACCAGACGTTCGATGACGACGTTGTGGTTGACTTCACCCGCGAAGATGGTACAGTGTGCCACGGGTTCTTCGCCTTCATCGAAGACTTGGAGGCGGTGTGATTAAAGACGCATTTGGTTTGGCAGCGCAAGTTGGCGATAAAGTAGCATATGCCCCGGGAGGGGCAGGTGCTCAGGACTTCCATACCGGGAAGATCTCTAAGGTTTCCGGGAAGACGGTAACCATCGTTGACCACGGAGAACTGGACTGGATGAACTCACCTAAAATCATTCGTCGTGGTTCTGGCTGTTTCGTAATCGACGCCACAAAGCGAGAGGCCGAAGCTCTGGTGGGACTGGTAGCCTTATCTGAACAAGATAAGAAAGAAGGCCGGGTATATTCCCGTGATCAACTAATGGAGGCCCTCGATGAGTAAAATCAAAGCCGGGTCGGTTGTTCGTTTGAAGTCGGGTAGCCCTTGGATGACCGTTGTTCGAATCTGGGAGCAGACAGGAACGGTAGGTGCCGATGGAACTATGGCATACTGCCAGTGGTTCAACCAGGATAAGCTGGAAGAAAAGAATTTCCACATTGAAGTTTTGGAGGAATGATGAGCAAGCCATTCGAAGACCTGACCAAGTTACCAATGCAGACCTTACTGGCGCTGCGTGACCTCGGGCGCGATGACCTGCGCCGGACGGAGGCTCACGCCGCTGACCTGAAAGAAATGTTGGCTAACATTAAGCTGGAGATCGAAATCCGTGGAAACCGAGCAGCAGAATAGGGTCAGAATGACCGCAGATCGCCACTGGGAGCGTTTTGACGAGGCATGTCATGGAAACGCCCAGCAAATGGCGGAAATCGCTGAGAGCGCGATTGAGGAGCTTTTACAGCGTGAACGTGAAACTCCCCGGTTGCGCCCGGATTTGTTCAACAAGCTGGTGATTGACATCATGGAAACCGTCAAGGTGTATGGTGCCACCCAGCAGTGCCGGACCAAACTGGTTGGGGTTCTCTCCAAGTACGTTGTGCCGGACCATTCTCACACGAGGCCACGATGAAGAAGGTTGCACCGGAAGAACTAAAAGGATACTCTACGGAGAGGTTGAAGGGTATCCTCGCAGAGTACGCAAGCCTCTGGGGAGAAAGTCCTTATGCCTTCTTCGAGGTGAAGCGGGAGTATGATGACCGTTTCCCTTTACTGGAGTTTGAAATCCTTGGGCCTTTCAATGACACTATTGACCGATATGTCGGCCCTTGTGTTGACCAAGTTCCGGCGCACGTCTTTGTTGTCGAGGATGGCAAGGTAACACACGTGGATGTCCACGAGTTTATGTGGTCATTCGGGTCAGACTATTTCGAAAGCCAGGGGTACGTACCTGTGCCCCCAGGGTCAGTTATTATCCGAGGTGAAGTATGAGTAGAGACATCCGTTGTTTAGTAAAGAAAGGTGATGGTGACTTTGACCGGGCAGCAGGGCTTGGTTATGCCATCAACCTGCACTGTGCTGATGGTTATATGTGGTTGAGCTATCCGGGCCACATGTTCAATTCAGCCGAGCGACTGAAGCAGATCTTCGAAATGCACCTCGAAAAGGATGGTTTCGAGAAAATCTCTGCGGTGGAGTTCCGATGATGGTTATGTTGATACCGCTCAGTATCTTGGTGGTTTCATTCCTGATACTGTTGTTTGGATTACCGTTCGTCAGCATAGCCACCGCCAAGAACATCGGCGGACGCCGGGCGGTAAGATTGCGGGTTGGTGTTTCTCACCTGTTCTGTGGTGAGGATCGTTACTGGGAGCACACGTGGTGAAACCTGTTTTTAAGTACGAAGTGAATGAAGTTGTTCTGTTTGACCAGGGTGACAACCGCTGGGATTACAAAGGTGAGGGTAAAGTCCTGATGCAACAGGAATACATCTCATGCAATGCTTATCTGGTCGAAATGCCGGATGGAGTCAAAACACAGGTCAGAGAAGACCAAATTTCCGGCAAGAAGTAATTGATCAGTTAAGAAATCATCAATAAGGAGTTTATCATGCGTAGCACGACTGTAGAGTTCCCATATTTTCACAAGGCGTTCGGTCAGGAAGTTGTAGTTGAAGCGGAAGTAATGCTGTACAAAGGCATTCCGAATGCCGCCAGCGACTGGGATGCAGAGGATTACCTCGAAATCATCTCGGTTGCCGTCTACCATGAAGGTGATGTGCTCGACATTGACATTCCCCGCAAAGTAATCTATGCTGAGATCTCGTCTCAAATCCGTGATGCGGAGATGAGCGTGGCGTTCTTGGAAGAAAGCGGAGGTTTCTAATGACGGAAGTCAAGATCCTTGTATCTACCAATCCGATCGAGTTGGCCCAGAAGATCAAGCTGTGGGTGAATGAGTACGATTATTCACTCAAAGGCCCGGTATCTATTGGCGTCAACAACGTGGGCAACACGGTTTATGTTGCAACTTTGGTAAAGGGGGAAGTTGAGTGAGCACTTTTGGTGAAGGATTGTTCGGCGGGTATAAGACGGGTTACACCAACCCGAAGGCTTCTACCCAACGTAGTTTTGGAGGCGGAATGCAGCGCGTAGAAGAGACAGTTGAAGATGTGAAGACGTACCCGTTCAAGTCCATCCCTGAGCGCGGGATCGACGAGAAGACGGCGGAACGCTTCGGCATCCGTACCAAGCTGTCGGCTAAGGACGGCATGACGCCAGAGGCGCACTATTTCCCGTACACACTGGAAGGGAAGATTGTCGGCTTTAAGAAGCGCGACCTGACTATCCCTAAACAGCAGAAGGGCCACTTCACGACGATCGGCTTCCAGTCGGTTGCGTGTGACCTGTTTGGCCTTGAGGGGTCCAACAAGTCGTCCAAGCGTATGATCTTCATCACTGAAGGTGAGTACGATGCGGCGGTACTGTGGCAGGTTCTCCGTGAGAACTACAAATCGAAGGATGGCAATGCACGTAAGCCAAACTTCACGGTTGTGTCTATCTCCAACGGCACCTCCAACGCTGTGCAGAACCTAGCGCAGAAGAACAACTACAAACTCCTGAACAAGTTCGAGGAGATCATTGTGGCGTTCGATGCTGACAGGGCGACAGAGGCGGAGAAGGCCAAGGGCATCATGAAGGGTAAAGACGCAGTGGCGGCGGTGTATTCCGTTATCCCACAAATGAAAGTCGTCGATATTCCTGAAGACATGGACCCTTGCGACATGTACACTAAGGGCCTGGCGCAGCAACTCTTCTGGGCAGCGATGAAGCCAAAAGAGTATGTGCCGGACGGGTTCTCTACGTACAGCCAGTTCCGTGACAAGGCACACGAGATTCCTAAACTCGGGAAGAAATTCCCGTGGCCTACTCTGACCCGCCTGACGCTGGGTCGCCGTAAAGGTGAAGGTTACTTCATCGGCGCTGGCGTTAAGATGGGTAAGTCTGAGCTTCTGAACCAGTTGGTGGAATACATCACCGGGGTCGAGAAGGCGAAAGCCGCTGTGTTCAAGTTCGAGGAAGAGAACGAGATCACGTGTAAGAAAATCGCCGGGAAGCGTTATCACAAGGACTTCGTGAACGCAGAGAAGGTGATGATCCCGCAAGAAGATGGCACCTATCGTGACATCTGGGGCGACGAGGTGTTCGAGGGCCAGCGTGGTTACTTCAAGCAGGAAGAACTGATTGCAGCCACGGATGAAGTAGGTGACTCGGTAATCTATTACAACAACTACGGTCGTGCAGTGTGGGACGAACTGAAAGGTGCGATCCGCCATGCCGTTATCGTGGAAGGTTGTGAAGACATCTTCATTGACCCGATCACCCGTCTGGTGCAGGGCATGAGTGCATCCGAAGCCAACCAAGAACTGGAGCGATTCTCTGATGAGATCTCCAAGCTGGCGAAGGAACTGGGCTTCACGTACTACTGTTTCTGCCACCTGAACAAACCGGAAGCGGGTAAGCCGCACGAGTTCGGCGGTCAGGTTCAGTCGGCGCAGTTCGCCGGGTCCCGTGCTATGATGCGTAACACCTACTACATGTGGGGTATCGAGCGTAACAAAGACCCAGAACTGCCGATGAAGCAGCGTAACACATCGTGGTTCGTTATTCTGGATGACCGTAAACACGGTCGTGCAGGCAAGTTCCCGGTGTTCTACGACATCGACACTGGTGATTATCTGGAACCGCCTGAAGGGTTCTTGGACAGCCCATACGAAACTCTGCGTGAGTGGTATGCTGCCCACCCGGCAGACGACCCGAGTCACGAGACTTATCAGGAACCTCGTGGAACCAACGCCCAGCCGTTGTCCAGTGAGAACCAAGATAAGACTGGCTCTGACCTGACGGAAGATGATATTCCTCCGGCAGACGAAGAGTTCATGGCAGCACTGGCAGAGTCAGAGGCCAATAAGGCGGTTGTTCAGGAAGACTTACCTCTGGACGATGAACCGCTGGATGTACCTGATGAACCCGAAGTTGTTGTGGAAACGGCACCGGAAGTCGTTGAAAATAAAGCCGATGTTCATTACGCCTGCAATACGGCACCGCCAGAAGTCCCGGATGTACCGGAAGACGACTGGGATGACGCAGTTCCATTCTAATAAAAAGGTCCCTTCGGGGGCCTTTTTTCGTTTGACCTCCTCGAAATATTCCCGTATACTCCCCTTATCAAACCAATAGGAGGTTCTATGAGCAAAACAACAGTCCATGTCCTGATTCCGTTTGGCACAAAAGCCGCATGTGGGGTTGACCCATATATCAACGGGGGCTGTCGCAGCAGTATTACCTGTAAGAACTGTAAGAAAACTCAGTATTACAAAGACCTGCCGCCAGGTCCTAACAAGGGGAAGAAACGATGAGCAAATTAATGGTGCCTGTGGTCCGTGACCTCGTGGCAGAAAACACTGGGATTGAGTCCCTCGTTGGACAGATGGTTGAAGTGGTCAAGAAGATCCCTAAGTACAAGAAGGTAACGATGGCTACGCCCGGTATCGGTAAGCCAAAGGTGTTTCCAACTCGTCGGGATGTGTATCTGGTAAACGCCCCGAGAACCCGCTGGATGATGGGACCACACCGGGTGGACGAGGCAATCGTCCTGTACTGCGGCTACAAGGGCAACGATATTTATTCGGCAGAGGAGCTTGGACTATGATTACTTTCTTTGTTACCCTTATGGCCCATTGTTTCGGTAGACGCCCGGTAGAAGAAGGGATCTGGATCGTGGCAGTCATAATCGGGGTATTGGAGATTATGTTCGGCGCTGTATTGCTGGCGGGGATGATGAAATGAGCGTCGTCGTAGAGGGCCGCACGTGGAACGAATACCAGCTTGAATGGAACGATGCTGACGGGAAGTTGTATTCTGTTTGCTTCTTTGCCATCAGCCGGGAACACGCCTCTTATATTGTGGAAGAAATCAAAAAGACCGGGCGCTTGGCGGACGGTGAAGTCGTGGGGAAATATAATGCGTGACATCGAGTACGAAACCCATTATAGTGTGAAGTGTCGGATGTCGGTCAGTGATTCTTACCACGTTTGTGGCTACGCCCGGACGGAGGAGCACCTCAAGGAACTGATTGAGCATCTGAAAAAGACTTGGCGCTACGTGGAGTATAATTGCTACCGGGCGCGGAAGTTTGTCGAGCAACCACAAACGAAAAGGAAGGTGAAGAAATGAAAATGTTACTCTGCTGCCGTGTCAACCCCGGCTTTGAGGATCTGTTCAAAGCAGGTCGAAAGTATAAGATTGTCGGCACCGCCCCTAACGGGAAGGCTTGGAACATCCAGCGCGTGTGGGGAGAGACGCCAACCTTCGTCTCCGCGAAACACTCCGTGTTTGGGATTTTTACGGAGGTAGACGAGAATGAGTGATCTCTCACGGAAAGACAAATGTGATCCGACAGAAGGGGATCTGTTCTCCGGCGGCAACGCCCTGGTGTTCGGCGGACCGGAGGAGTTTAAAGGTAAAATGGTCTTCCTGAGCAAAACCGACGAGGGAGGTTGGTGGGAGGCGTTTGACCGGAAGGGTGACATGATTATCTTGGCTCCCGAATGGCTCATGCCTATTTCAAAACAGGACTGGGACAATAAAACTGACTTAGATACATTCATTTACGAAGCGAGGTATGGGGCGTGATTGACAAAATCGTGGGCTTTGTTACATACAGCATCAACTGGTGGCATAATTTCTTGGGGCCGTTGTGTGCCCCGACGCCAATCTTCTCGATCACTGCCATTGTCGGGGTCATCGCCCTGTTCTTTATCCTTCGTTGGCAACAGCGCCATTGGGGGAACATGTGGGCCGGGGAAGGAGTTTTAGAGTTCTTCGGTGCGGGAGTTATCAGTGTACTGGTAACAGCGGCTTTCTACATGCTGCCGTTCTTACTGTTCTGCGCTGTGGTAAGTGTTGTGGCCTTCGCACTCTTGGCGATCCTGACGATGTTGGTTAAAGTTTCTCTGGGGGAATACTGATGGATATTTGGTGGAATATTGCGGCATGGGTTATCAACGGCTTCTTTATGTTCGTCGCTGTATGGCGTCCTGATACTTTCGGCGGCGGTCTAATGGCCCGCATCATCTTCACTGCCAACTTTACTGGCTTTATTATTAACTGGACAGCTTTCGTTTCCAAAGGGGGTCTGCTATGATGGGTGGTACAGTAAGGGTTGTGAGTACAACCCGTAAGGTCCCGGCGCTGACCGTCAATGGTCGTTACCAAGTGTTCGTCCGTGGTGGCAAGGAGTTCATCCTCGACTGGCACGGTGGGTATGTCCCTGTTAAAGAGGCCAAAGAGGCTGGAATCATTTTGGAGAGAATGCAATGAAATACTGGGTACGTTTAGACAAAGACCGCATCATGGCGGACTACGACGAAGAAGACCTGATGGAGTGCAACCCGTGGGACTCTATGTACCTGATCCGCCAGTTGCGATTCCTGATCCAAAAGGGCGAGGATGCGTTTACCGCAGACGATCAGGACATCCTGCATGGGCAGGGGTCGGTTAAATTGACTGATGATGAAGGCCGCTCCGTGTATACCCCGTGCGTCATCATTGCCCCTGTCGGTGAGGTGACTGATGCCTAAAGTCGTCTGGAGCCTCTTCGATGGAAGTGGTTTCATGGGGTACGAGTATGCCCAGAATGGTTGGCAAGTTTACTGCTTCAATGCAGACACCGCCGACCACGGGCAGTACGAACTGCGCCGGGAGCACCCAAACATTCAGTATGTGAACTGCTGGATCGATGAAGATTTTGAGGCATTCGTTGCCAAGGCCGGAATCCCCAAGCCAAACATCATCTTTGCGTTCCCAAGCTGTACGAACCTCTCCGTCGCCGGGGCGAAACACACTCGCACGAAGTCGGAGTTGATGGAGTCCATAGATAATGCTAAAATGGTTGAGCGTATTGCAAACCTCTTTGGCTGTCCGTGGATGGTTGAGAACCCGGTAGGGAAGATGAGTACCCTCTGGCGCAAGCCGGATCATTACTTTGATCCCTACGAATATGGCGACTATCTTTTACCGGGTGAGGGTGTATATCACCCCCGTATGCCAGCACAAAATGCCTACACAAAGAAAACATGCCTGTGGGTAGGTAATGGTTTTGCAATGCCCGATCGGAAACCTGTGCCCCACATCGGTAAGTTTTGGGGCTGGGCCTTTTTGGGCGGCAAGTCAGAAAGGACTAAGCAGTTGCGTTCCCTCACCCCAGAGGGTTTTGCAAGGGCCGTCTATCATTTTAACCATTAACTGGAACAACCTGTTCAGATATGACCCGGAAACGGGTCATTTATTCTGGGCTGTTCGAAGAAAGGGTGTCAGAAACACTGGCCTCCCGTGCGGAACAAGGACAGACAGGGGCTATCTTTCCGTTATGATTGATGGAAAGAATTATCGAGTCCACAGAATCGCATGGGAGATGGTTAACGGGCCTATCCCGGAAGGGATGGAGATTGACCATGAGAATCACATCCGTGATGATAACCGATTGGTCAATTTAAGACTTGTGGACGGTAACAATAACCACAAGAATATGAGTCTGTACAAAAACAATACTTCAGGTTGTCCCGGAGTGCGCTGGTACGTCGGGAGAAAGAAGTGGGTTGCAACACTGACTCATAACAAAAAGGTGATTAGTCTCGGGAGGTATGATAACCTTGAAGAGGCAATCAAAGCGAGAAAGGGTGCCGAAGTGAAATACGGGACCTTTCACAGAAATCACGGGAGGTAAAGTGCAGGAAATTCTTTTGGCGGCTGGTGCAGGCAGCGGCGCGAAGGGGGATAAAACACTCCTTCTCCTGCAAGCCGACAAACCCGGCATTGATGTAGCCAAGACGAGTCGCCAGTTCAGTAAGGTTGCGGCAGTAAACAACACAACCGCTGCCAAGTTCAACGGTAAAGAGTTTCGTTGTATTGACTCCACGAGTTACTTCGAGATTCTTGCCGCGAATAAAACTGACCTCGTTTTCAAGGCTGAGGACGACTTCACAATTGAATTTTGGTCGAGGAACTCCTCCGTAGCCTCATCTTGGTGGGTGTACTTCGGGTCTGGGACACAGAGTTGCCTGAAGGTGTACCAAAGTGTTGTTTATCTTCAGGACCAAGGGAACTACTTGAGTTTCAACTCTAACTTCTGGCCCCTGACTGCGTGGGCACACGTTGCCATCGTCAATAAAGGTGGTGTTACCAAGCTGTATATCAATGGCAAGTTAGCCCCTAGCACTACCAGCTTCGCCTCCCGGGGATGGAGTACGGAGAGTGCTTTTGCCAGGATTGGCTTTGGTGAGCAATCTGTGTTTGGATCTCTGGACCAAATCAGGATCTCCAAGGTTGCCCGGTACGATGGTGACTTTGCTGTCCCAACAACTCCATTTGTGCTTGACTGACATAAAACTTTAGGTATAGTGGTGGGTGTAGCAACCCACCCTATTTTTAATGAGGACAATATGAAACAGATCAAACTGAGTTTTACGGAAGACTACGTAGGCCACTGGTCATGGTGGCAGGGTGTTCGTGAACTGATGCAGAACGCCATCGACACGAAAGACTTCAATATTGATTTTGGCTATCATGAGGGAACGATCACCATCGTCTCTCGTGGTGGTTCTATCCCTACCCGCGCCCTTCTGCTCGGTGCCACAACCAAGCGTGATGACTCCAGCACGATCGGCAAGTTCGGAGAGGGTATGAAGCTGGGTTTCTTGGTCCTTCTTCGTGAGGGCGCGGAAGTTGCTATGGAAAATGGCAAAGACCTGTGGGTGCCTAAGATTGTTCATGACGAAGCGATGGATGCAAACGTCCTCGCTGTGAACATCTGCGAGGGAAATTTGGAAGACCGTGATCCGAACACCGTCACGATCAAGATCCACGGTGTACCTAAGCTGGCGATGGAAGAGATCATGGACAACTATGCTCCGACCACGGAGCGTACAGTGGTGATCGAGAACTCCCGTGGCAAGGCGTACAACAAGATCTATCAGCACGACGACGAAAACCAGGAAGAGGATGATGACGGTGTTATTACCGGGGGTGACTGCAACCTGTTTGTAAACGGACTGTTTGTTACCCGTGTCCCAGGTAACTTCAAGTTTGATTACGACTTTAAGCCAGAGGCATTCACCCTCGACCGTGACCGTGATTCTGCTTCCACCTTCGAAGTCAAGTATGAGGCCAACCGTCTGCTGTCAGAAAGCGATGACATTGACCTTCTGGCGCGTTTGGCGCTTGAGCAGTACGATGACCTTGCTTTGTTCTCCGAGCGCCGTGTGAAGGCGTCTGGTGGCTCTTACTGGGGCGGTTCTCGTGGGGACTCCGATCAGGAGGCTCTGGCTAAGACTGCCGTCAGTATGTTTGCGAATAAATACGGTCAGGATGCCTATCCGATCGACGATTCTTGGACGGACGGCAAGAAGAAGGTCGTCACCCAAATGGCTATCGGCAAAGGGTATACACCGATAACCGTTAAGAACGCCATTTACCGGATGGTCCAGAAGGAGTACAAGGTTGACGCTGCGGTTGAGAGTGTGTTAACCTTCAAGCCATTGGAGTTCTTAGAGGGCTTCTTGGAGCGTCACAACCGCCGACTCGTGGCGAAGCCTCGCAAAGAGTTGGAGAAGACTATCAAAATGCTGCGTATTGCGGGAGGTAAGGAATGAGTGGTATGCGTTTAACTGTAGGCGTCATTGCCCAATTGACTAAATCGGTAGGTGATTACAACCAACCGGAGCACGAGGCGCTGGCGGAAAAGTTGGAGGAGATGAAATCTCCCCTGAAGCTGACCTATGGCGGGGACATGATCGTCTACATCGAGCAGGACAAACGTACCGACTATGACGGCCCCGGCCTGATTTTGTTGGAAGATGACCTGATGTCTGCGTTCGAACAGGAACTTGCTCTGGCAGATCTGTTTGTTTTCCAAGGGACACCAAAGATCTTTGTTGACCACTGGTATGACGGCGCGGACCCTCCGCATATTGACATCACGCTGGACGATGCGGGCTATTTCTCGGAGGACATCTGATGGCTGAACGTCTCGTACCTGTCCGTCAGGTAAAGGTCCACATGGACTGCGATGAGCCGGGATGTTCCGGTGAAATGCTGAACAACGGAAATGCTTTCCTGTGTTCACCACCAAAATATCCGCATGTCTGTGACGTGTGCGGTAAAAAGGTGACATTCGGCAAGAGATACCCACTGCTGGAGTTCCGGGAGGTTGCAAATGAGTGATCTGATCGGCAAGAAGGTGAAAGTTATCCAAGAGACCAGCGAGGACTCTCCGCTGGCTGATAACGGTTGGAAGGTTGGAGACGTAGGCGTCGTGACGCTGGTCCTGACCGACCACCCGGAGTACAACATCATCGTCCAAAAAGGTGATGACAAGTACAACACTTTAGGATTTTCCAGGGAAGAACTGGAGGTCCTTGAATGAGGGCCATGACAGATTATCGTCGAACGCCCTTGAAAGAGGGTGATACGGTAGCCATCTACTGGGGATACAACGACCTGAAGACCGGGACCGTTGTGAAGATTCAAGGTGCCCGTGCCAAAGTTGAGGTTGACGGCACCGTCAGTAAATGGAAATCCGGGTGTTGCATGGTTAAACTGGAGGACTGATGCAAGAGATGTTGATGGTGACTCCCCGGGATGCCGGGGGCGTTGAGTATGTGAGGACAATGCCGGAGGGCGACTTTGCAACATTCGCCTCTCTCCAGGCTGAACTCTCCCCTGAGTTTAATCTGAACAAGGCCGCAACGTATAAATACTTCGTCTACAAAAAGAAGGGTAAGGAAATCATCGTCCCTTCTCAACCTGTAGGCCGGGGTACATACAATGGTGTTTATAACAGGGGTGCCGTATTCGGTGTGGATGGTCCGGGTCAGGTCCCGCAGGGTCTTACTGCCGTCCCACAAAGCAGAACCTTCATAGCGGCAAACGGCAAGACTTACCGGGTGCGTTTGATGGAAGGTGTTCCTGGTGACACGTACCCTACTGTGACCAACATGGACTACCCCAACTTCGACCCTGTGCCAGAGTTCGACTATTTTGTACTGAATCTCTGGGTGCTGGATGCCACAACAAAGGCCAAAGTGTACTTCAAAGACCTTAACGTGCCGGAGTCCGAGAAGGTAGTCAAGTCGAAGTTCACTGCGGCTAACTCTAGGAGTTGGGGATTGGTAAAAGGGAGTGTCAACCAGTACGCGATAACACGCGCCCGGTATGACAATACGTACCCTGACACAGCGACCTACGCATTTAACTTCAGCCAGTTTGCAAGCAACTCTGCACTGCTGACATCCACCAACGGCATCTGGTGGCCTGTGTTCGAAGAAATCTAAGGATCTTTACCCAAGGATGGGATTATTGATAGGTTGATCTTTATGAGGCATTGGGATACTCTGGAAGGAGGTATGCCAAAAGAGGAGAGAGTATGAAAGGGTTGTTCGTAGGGGATGCGGAAGCTAACGGCCTGCTTGACGAGGTAGACCAGCTTCACGTGATCCTGTTCAAGGAATATAAGGTCGATAACTGGAATATCTTTCTCGACCCCAATCGGGAAGGGTACGACCAGGCCCTCAAGTTCATTGCGTCAAAAGGTAAGAACTTTAAGATCCGCACTTTTGATGAATTGAACGAGTGGTTCAAAACGGAGCCAGGCTCCATTGCGATCCACAACCTGTTCGGCTACGACCTGCGTCTTTTCAAGAAGATGCTGGGCACTCAGTATGATATGTTTGGTGATCCTAAGTGCATGGGCACCCTGAACGGTAAACAGGTGAACCTGTTCGACACTTTGTCAATGTCTCGAACTCTTTACCCGGACCGCCCGTTGCCACGTGGTTGTCCAGAAATGGTGAAGAACCCGGTTACCGGGAAGATGAAACCTGTCGGCCCGCACGGCTTGGAAGCGTGGGGTATGCGTGTTGCCAACCAGAAAGTGGCGATCGAAGACTGGCGCGGCCTGCCGCTGTGGAAGTATTGCGACCGTATCATCGAAGACGTTATCATCAACGAAATGGTGTGGGAGGCCCTGATTAAGGAGGTCACCTGCGACTCAAACCCTGATGACAAGCGCTTCATGTACAAAGACGGCGTGAAACGCACGGACATGGACCCGAAGAAGTACAAGCTGATCAACTGGAAAGACGCGATGCGTCGCGGTATGCTTACCGACTACCTGATGATTGAGCAGGAGATCCAAGGCGTTTCGTTCGACGAAGAGAAGGCCCTTATCCTCCGTGACCGCATTGACAAAATGATGCTGGAGATCGAGGGTGATGTGGAGCCTAACCTTCCGAAGAAAGAGATGGCGAAGTCGGCACAGCCGACATTCCCATCCAAGCCGTTCAAAGGTGACGGTAGCCTGTCTGGGACCGGGTGGAAATGGCTGGAGAAGCTGGGTTACCAGATCAACTGGGAAGCCTTGGACTTCAAAGGACCTCCGGTTAAAGCGTTCAAGGCAGACGGTAGCCTGACGGCGGCTGCAATCAAGTATTGCACCGAGCACGGTGTAGAGGACGAGGCAGCAATGCCACAGTTTATTCGTGACCAAAACACCAAACAGACGACACTGATTCCGCTGTCCCCCGAAAGTATGGCCCGCGCCATGCTGGACATTAAGAACCAGACAATGCCGGACATCATGATCCCGATGCGAATCGGTAACCAGGATGACGTGAAGAAGTTCCTGATCCGCGATGCGGGATGGAAGCCTACACTCTGGCGTAGTAAGGATGTGACCAAGGACCAGTTCAAGAAACAGCGTCCTGACAACGAGGTTGACGGCCTTGTGCGTGAGTACATTGACCAACTGGACCAGGTGGAGTACCGTGATCTGATTCTGGCGTACCTCGGTGTGACTGTGAAGCAGTGGCAAGACAAGGAGAAGATGTACAAACTCCTGCGTCGTAAGGCCCGTGGCCTGCCGACCAGTCCACAGTTGAAGGATATGAACGGCCTGTGCCCTAACCTGGAGAAGGTGGATGGTCATATGGCAAAACAGATCGTGAAGTGGCTGTCTCTGCGTAACCGCCGTTCCGTACTGGACCCTTTGAAGGAGGAGAAGGTGGATACGGGTTGGCTGAACCACCCACGTTTGCGTATTGACGGGAAGCTCCCGGCTCGGTACTCTGGTATCACCAACACCGGGCGTCGTAAGCACACGATTGTGGCGAACGTTCCGAAGCCGGACAAGAAAGTGTTGCTCGGCAAAGAGATGCGTGAACTGTTCAAGGCGTCTGAAGGTAAGTATCAGGTCGGTATCGATGGTTCCAACCTCGAAGGTATGATTGCAGCTTGGGGTGCATACGAGTTCGACGGCGGCGCTTATCTCCGCATTATGGAGTCCGGTGATGCCCACAGCCGAAACGCTGAAGCATATACCAAAGCAGCAGGCAAAGTCGTATCTCGTGGCGAAGGTAAAGGTGTGACATACGGCATCATGTACGGTGCTCAGGCAGCGAAGATCGCCTCCATGCTTGGAATCTCTTTGGAGAAGGCGCAGGCGGTAATCGACGCATTTTGGGATAGCAACATCGGATTGAAGGGCCGTAAGGAAGCGTTGGAGAAGTTCTGGGAACTGACCGGGAAGCGGTTTATCTACGGCTTGGATGGTCGTAAGATCTACACCCGTTCCAAGCACTCCCTCCTGAACGCATACCAGCAGAACGGAGGAGCGTCCCTGTTCGACTTGGTTGGTATCCTGTTGCACTGGCAGTTGATCAAGAAGGGTTGGTATGACCAAGGTGTTCGTCGCACGATCTATTACCACGATGAATACCAGCTTGAGGTGCCGTTCCACTTTAAGAAACGCTGGGAGTTCAACACCATCGCTGAGGCGGATGCGTTCGTTGCGAAGATGGAAGAGAACAAGCGCGTCATTGATGGGCATGAGTACAAAAAGCCGAAGGTTGATGCCAATGGTGATAAGATCAAGGGTCAGTTTGATCCTATTCTGAATGCCAACGGGAAGATCGAGATCACCTATTGCCCGGTGGGTGAAATGGTGGTACGCTGTGTTGAGCAAGCAGCGAAGATGATGAAGTCTCCGGTACATATCACAGGTGCTTACCTGACGGGTATGAACTGGGGAGATTGTCACTAAGTGGAGATTTTGGTTGTTTTGTGATAAAATTACCATATTCCGGGGGCTTCGGCCCCCATTTCAATTGGAGGATCTCTGATGATAGAGATGTTGACAGTTTCACCAAAGAAAGATACATCAGGGGCAGGCCCGTTCCCTCGTCCTCCGGCGTCAGATTTGGCTAACTCTTACGAAACTGAGGGTGGCTTCGCTGGATATTACAAGCCATCGTCGTCGGTAGCTCGGTTCGCCATCCCCACATCTAACCTGTTGGTTCATGCAGGGATTGCAAATATGGTCTCTATGGTGGTAAACCCAACATGGAGGTCCTTTTATTTGGATGGTTGGATTCTCCATATTCCTCTGTTCCCCATCGCTCAAGGGGCGATGTGGGGAGATATAGACAATGCTGGGTGTGTGGACGGGAAGAAAACATTCATCCATACGGATGGGAAGACTTACGCCATTGAACTCCTAAGCATCCAAAAGGGTAATGGAGTGATCACAGAGCAGACCCTTGACAACAGGACAGGCCCTGCCTATTCCGTTGGGTCGGATTACAACAGAACCATTCTGAATCTCTGTACCGACCCTGTTTTGAAGGGGGATCGGACACCCGGCGAGGCTGCATGGGGGTCTGAGTCTGGTATGGGAGGAGGTTTCACAAGTAGGCAGATGATGGGAGATGGGTTCGGCATTACCTATAATTCTTACTGTTGGATGAGGAACAGTATGGTTGTGGCGGGCAATGGAGAGGGTCATGCGCAGAGGCCAGCCCTGAACGTAAGCAACAACTTGGCGTACACATGGTTTGAAGCTGACAACCCGTCCTACCGTGCAGGAAGGACTTGGCGTCCTGTTCTGAGGAGGCTGAACTGATGCTTGAACTTCTCACAATCAGCGGGAAGAACATCGTCAATATCGATGCCGCTGCACTCGTTCCTGAATATCTTTACGTAATGGTGCCGGAGGTGTACAGCCCAGCAATGGTCCCAGAGTACCTGTACGTGATGGTTCCTGATACTCTCTCGACGGCAATGGTGCCGGAATATCTTTATACTATGGAGACACCCTAATGTTGATTGGAATTAACGGATTTGCATCCTATGCGGATGCCACCATTGGGAGCAGTAATGATATTAATACCGCACTGGCCCATATCAGGAGATTTCAGCCAAATCGGCCAGGAACAGACACCTTTATCGGGTCATATGACTACAGTTCGACGAGTCATAAATGTATATTCAACGGGTCGGGGATGCAACTACAGCCATTGGGGACAAACTCCTATGCTGCGTATACTATCCCATCGATGGCAACCATCATAAAGGAGGTTGGAGATACCTTAACCCTTGGGACAAGGCTCATAATCCAACCTGCCCATGCGGCAACCAACCCCATTGTTGCGGGGTTTTCAACAGGAACTATAAACGCAATACCGGACCTTGCCCTCTTTTTGGGGAACTCAACCACGACCAATGTTTACGTGGAGGTGGAGATCACCATGCTGGCAGAAGGATCATACAGATACCGAGCATGGGCAAACGGGGTCATGGGTGTCAATAGTACACGCCCGGATTTGATCTCCAATGTCCGCATAGGGACGGCGCTGAACTGGAAGGTGGGTGCAAACCCTTCTGGGGATATTCTGTTCCGGGACATGTACTGGGCCTTTAACAAGGAAGGTAAGGAGGAACGGCTCGGGACTTGCACGGTGTCGCAGGTTCCTCGTGACGTTATCTCCGGGGTTGGTAACCCAGGGGCGGCTACGGCGGGGGATATTACCAGACAACGTGTTACTTGGGATTTGGGGAGTGGCGCTGTAGCTCCCCCATACACACCTGTTACTTTAGCAAGCCCGGTAGTACAGAAGGCAAGTTTCCCCAATCCAAATCCAAACATGCGGATTAAGGCTTTCAAAATCCCTACCGTTGGGAAGTCTAGCCTGGCTGGAACTACAGGTACGGTGACAAGCCAGATTATCAACGATGTTGATGAAGTTGTATCTTCCGAGAGTAAGCAAAATATTCTCGACTCCTACGTGAACGGAGTGGCTGTAGCATTTGTTGATGTATCTGACGTGCCGATCGACAAGCTAAAGAACTACCAGTTCGTGTCCTCGCGTGAAAAAGCTGATAACGTATAATTCAACCGCCCTTCGGGGCGGTTTTTTATTATCTGAAGAAAGTGCTTGACGGGAGGGTTCAATCTGGTAATATGCACTCATCGAAACGAAGGAGGTCAACATGACTGGTACGAAAAGATTACTGAAGGCCACAGAGGAATGGGACGAAAAAGAAGTAACCCTGTTCTCCGACACCATTGAAATTTACCACGGGATAGATTCTGTCATCCTCGACAAGGCACAAGCCAAAGAACTTTTGAAAGTGATTGAGGAGTTCATTGATGAATAAAGAAGATTTCTTCGACCTCTTGGATCGAGCCAAGGATCTTTTTGCGAAGAAGAATTATGCCCCGGCTGGTGTGCGCCTTGAGTATTACAATGACTATTACGATCTGCACTACAAGATCTGGGTGGTCGGACCGGGAAGCATCGACCCGAGCCTGGTAATGGCGACCGACATTTACCCCATCAAGGGCAAGATTAAGTCAAAGGACCGCGCCGACAAGGCTTTTGCCAAGTACAATCGCTGGTTTGCTGAATGGGAAGAGTTTCAGGAGTGGAAAAATGAAAACTCGTGACAACAAATCGTTTGACACGCTGGAAGAAATAGTGCAATATCTTGGTGACCCGGAACGAGTTGGCAAAGACAACACGTGGGTGGCAAAGAATTATTCATTGGCCCAACTGATACGAGACCTGCAAAAGGTAAAGGAGAAAGACAATGCTGTCCAGTCGTGAGTATATCGACCTCATTGCCAAGAGCACTTACTTCTGCCAGGGTTGCCGTGATGCAACCGACGCCGGGGGAGTCCGCTTCAAGAAGCCGTGGATGTGGACAGACGAAAGCTGGGCACTTTACCTGATGGGTGCCCGTGAAACTAAACGAATTTTTGGCGAACCGGAGGTTCCATGAATCCTGATGATCTGCTGCCGACAGTAACGGCAATTGTACGCTACGACATTTACCCCCACTATTTGGTGTCGAAAGGTAAACTCCTGCCGGGCGGCAAGGTTAAAACAAATTGTGGCACGTATGCGGTAGATTCCATTCTCCGAATCCTGCCGGAGAGCGACTACGAACAGTACGAGGCGCAGCGCCGTAAAGTTTCTGCGGAGTATACTGAAAAAGAACGTCAATTACGTGTTGACATCCTGAAGCAAAACGGTGTAAACTTCTTACCAGTTAAGTAAGCAACCCAATTCATTCACTGAGGAGATTTTAAAATATGTCAAACTTCCACGATTTCGTAACCGTACTTCAGAAACAACTGACCAAAATGGCTAAAACTGGCCTGTTCGAAGTCCGCGAGGACAAAGATGTGGTATGGAACCACTATCTGGACTCATTCCCGGCGGGCACCAACAACCTGTTCCGTGAGCGTCGTGAGTACGACTGCAACTGCTGTAAGCAATTCATCCGTGACGTTGGTCGTGTGGTGACCTTCATTGACGGTAAGCGTGTCTCCATCTGGGACGTAAAAGTACCGGGCTACTATCAGACCGTGGTTGACGCACTGTCCAAACTGATCCATGCAGCACCGATCGCTGACGAGTTCCTGCACTTCCAGGCAAAAGTCGGTACGGCGCAGAGCAACGTGATGGAAGACGATAAGGTTGTCACGTACAACCACTTCCATGCTGTTCTGCCAAGCGCTTTCGTTAAGCCGAACGCTGCAATCGCCACTGCACTGAGCAACTCCCGCAGCAACGTGCAGGTTCTGGAACGCAGCCTGATCGAGTTCACTGTTGACGCAGCCGAAACGATCCTCGAACTGAACGCACAGGGTTCTCTGTACCGTGGTAACGAGCAGATCAACAGCGTCAAGCTGTTCCTCGAACTGAAAGTGAAGTACGATGCACTGGACGATGCAGGTAAAGAAGCGTTCGTGTGGACCAACGGCCTGAAACTGGCAGAGCGCGGTAAGTTCCGTAACACCGCGATCGGCACCCTGCTGGAAGACCTGTCCGGCGGTATGGACATCGAGCAGGCGGTTAAGCGTTGGGAAGTGGTTATGGCCCCGGCAAACTACAAGCGACCAACCGCGCTGGTTACCGAAGCGATGATCAAAAAGGCTCAGGAAGCCGTTGTATCTCTGGGTCTGGTTGACTCTCTGCCGCGCCGCTTTGCTGTGCTGGAAGATCTGACTGTGAACAACGTGCTGTTTGCTGACCGAAGCACTGCCAAGGCAACTGACGTGTTCGGTGACCTGCTGAAGTCTGCGAAGAAGCCGACCAAAGGCCCGGCGAAGGTCGAAGAGATCTCTATCGCCAAGTTCATCAGTGATGTGCTGCCGACTGCCACTGGCATCGAAGCGCTGGTTGAGAACCGCCACACAAGTAACTTCGTGTCTCTGGTTGCCCCGGTATACCCGGACGCACCAAACATGCTGAAGTGGAACAACAACTTCTCCTGGTCCTACAACGGCGAAGTTACCGATTCCATCAAAGAGCGTGTGAAAGCGGCTGGCGGTAAGGTTGAGGGCGCTCTGCGTATCTCTCTGGCTTGGAACAACCCGGACGATCTGGACCTGCATATGCGTACACCGGGCGGTTCCCACGTGTACTTCAGCAACAAGCGTGGCGGCGGTGCGTATCTGGATCTGGACATGAACGGCATGGACAAGCATGATGCTAACAACCCGGTTGAGAACATCATCTTCGAGAACGAGAGCCAGATTCAGGAAGGTATTTACAAGGTGTGGGTGAACCAGTACAATCAGCGCTCTAAAGACCGTGTTGGCTTCACTGTTCAACTGGAGCACGGTAACACGACGCTGGAGTTCAACCACCCGAAAGCTCATGCTCGTGGTGATGTGGATGTGGTCACCTTCCGTTACACCCGTAAAGGTGGCGTGGAGATCATCGAATCAATGCCGCACACCAAGCAGTCTAAAGATGTGTGGGGTGTATCGACTGAGCAGTTCCAGAAGGTGTCTGTGGTCATGAACTCCCCGAACCATTGGGACGGTGAAGCGACTGGCAACAAGCATTACTTCTTCATGCTGGACGGCGCTGTGCAGCCGGGTTCTACTCGCGGTTTCTACAACGAATACCTGCGTAACGAACTGGTTGAGCATCGCAAAGTGTTCGAACATCTGGCGGGCAAGATGAAGGTTCCGGCATCAACGGAGCAACTGAGCGGCCTGGGCTTCTCCGACACGGTTCGTAATGAACTGACTGTCAAGGTGACTGGTGCATTCACCCGTACACTGAAGATCATTTTTTAATTGACAACGGGGCCGAGAGGCCCCATAATGAACCCGAACTTAATTACTGAGGAGAAATACTATGTCTACTACCAACATCTTTGAAATCGCTGTACGTGCTAAACTGCGTTTTGCTTCCCCGCGCTTCGCGTCTCTGTCCGTAGAAGATCTGTTCGACCTGTCCCTGCGTGAACTGGACGATGTGGCGAAAGGCATCAACCGCCAAATCAATGCGGAGAAGGAAGAGTCCTTCCTGTCCCAGAACAAAAACGCTGTGCGTAAAGATCTGGAACTGAAGCTGGAAATCGTTAAACACGTGATCGACGTGATCGAAACCGAAGCGGCGCAGCGTGTGGCGCAGCAACAGAAGGCCGTTCAGCGTCAGAAACTGATCGACTCCCTTGCGGAAGCAGAGCAGCGTGAGCAGCAGGCGAAGACCCCAGAACAGCTTCGTGCTGAACTGGCGGCGCTGGACGCAGAGTAATTTAAGAGGCCACCTTCGGGTGGCCTTTTTATTTGTCCAAAAGTGTTGACTTCCCTCCAACTTTCCCCGATAATACCTCCATCAACCAACAAGAGGAATAAACATGGCACCGAAAATGAGCAAAGAAGAGATTGCTTTCCGTAAACACTGGAACGCGATGAGAAAAGATGCACTGATCAATAAGTTGTGGGAGATGCTGGAGTTTATCAATCACCTGTCAGAAGAAAATATTGAGTTAAGGGCACAGGCATCCCGCAGCAATGCCCAGTACCTGGCAAACTGCCGCAGTGTTGGCGGTGTAACTCTACCGCCGGGGGTGTGACATGGGCTGGTTCAAGAAGTCAAAGCAGTCCGATTGCAATCACGACTGGCACATCACAGAGAACCTGCACGTTACCCGGCACCATGATACTCCTGCGTTCGTTCTTCCTTACTCGAATGAATCGCAGGTATCCCGGATCTGCCGACACTGCCTGAAACAGGAGTGCCACACCGTGCCGGGCCATATTGATTATGACAAGGCCCTGAAGATTTTCGGAGGAAAAGATGAAATTTAAGAAGCTGGAATGGCATGAAGTTCGTAACGAAGAACACACAACGATTTTTGGAGATGGTGTCGGATTTGTAACCGCAATTGTGTTCGAGGACTTCGGTGAGTGGCATTTGCATTACGAAAACCGGGACTCTTCTGAGCACATTACGTCAGCGGAATCCAAGGAGGCCATCAAGGACCTGGCGCAGGAGTTCCACAATGCCAACGTCGCAAAGGAGTTCTTTGATGAAGAATAACAGCATTTGGTTCAAATTGTGGTTTACTTTAATCGGCGGTTTGATTATACTTGGTCTTGTAGGTTACGCGATGCAAGAGTATCAGGACTTCCAAGACGGATGTGTTAAGACTGGGGAGCAGCGGATGGTAAACTCCGTGGTCAACGCCCCGGACGGAGCATTCAGTGGTTTGGTTGTCGAAGATAAGTTTGTATGCAAGACCGGACGAATTACCTGGAAAGCCCAATATCAATGAGGTGACAATATGAAATTCAATCGTGGCGAAGTACAGTTTGGAAATGTGATCGAGAAGCCGTCTCAGGACGACATCAAAAATACCCAGGGCCTTTGGAACGCATCTTTCGATGACGCCTTCCGCTTCGGCGGGGACGTTACCCGAGCCGCCCTGCAAGCGATGAATATCCGTGGCGATAAAAAGCACGTGGTTGTCGATGTTAAGACACACATGCTGATGCCTGGTATGATCCCGGCGATCCCCGGCTGGCACACGGATGGTGTTCCTCGTGGAGGTAAAACCCTGTCCCCGGCATCTGGTGCCCCGCACATCCACATGCAGATAGGGTCGGATTCCCCGCGCTACCACTTGCTGGTTGTCGGCGGCGACTGCCCAACGAAGTTCATTGCTTCACGAAACATCAACCTCCAGACGGAGAACCTCCCTAATCTGTACGCAGGGATCTCCAGTCAGGTTTGCGAGATGGACAATAATGGCTTCCTCGACACCTACGACGCGCCGGACGGTCAGGTGGTGGAATGGGACTGGTGGGAACTGCACACCGCACAGCAGGCTCGTGCGCCCGGCTGGCGCTACCTTATCCGTGTGACCGAGACTGATTATCTTGAGCCACAGTCGGATCTGCGTTTGGTGCTGCGTAACCAGCAGCAGGTTTACCTCCCAACGGAGAAATTCGGATGGTGAAGAAGGTAGACAAGGCTCCCAAAGAGGAGTACACTTATGAGCGTCACCACTTTTACTTGGACAAACATGCTGGAAAGCAAGTCTGTGCCTGGTGCGGGTTGGTGGCGCTGAGAAACCCGGCATCGGATTGGGCCGTTGAGAAGGGATGCAACCATAAGTTGCACCCGTCTTACGAGAAAACCATGAAGAAGTTAACTAAACAGTTTGATTTTTAAGGAGAAAAGAGTATGATGACTTTCTGGCAATATCTGTGTGACAACCCGGCGACCCTGATTATCATGGTGGTGTTTGGTGGCGTATTTGGGGTGTTTACCTCCTGCTTCGAGGGGTACAACTGGAAAGAACGCCTCGGACATATCTGCGTGGTGATCCTGATGTGGGTCTTTATCACATACCCGGCAGTATCCTGGATGGATTACACGGACTACAAGAAGCATTATGTGACGTGTGAAAAGCCTGTTGCCAAACGTGCCGGATACATCTTCGCTGAAAATCGTTGCTGGAAACCAGTCACCAGTTATGTTAAGGTGAATGAAACCACCAAGTCGAAGCAGGAGCTTTTGAATGAACAATAATGCGGTGCTCGTCGAAAAGAACACTGAAGAGATCAACTCTTTCGTATCCGGGCTGACTGGCCCGGGCTACCAGATGGCAATCATGAACCGATTCCCGCTGGCGCAGTTGACCTTCGCCCCGGCTGACAAACTCCCGTATGTCGGGGAAGGAAAGGTCTGGGTATGTGATTGTGGCTGCGGTGAAAGAGACCCGGTACTGGTGCCATACGTAACGATGTCAATCATCGGCGTAGAGGGCCTCCAGGCGGCGCGGGTAGAAGGGATCTGGGTTTCACCTTGCACACTGCCGGGGCTGGAACCAGAAGACGGTCTGCGTCATTACGGCATGGACCTGTGGGATAACGAGACAGATGATCTCGCTGATCCAAAAGTAAGACTGGAGGGTAACTGATGGACCTGAAACTCGACCCAACTATCCGCCCGGAGTTCTTGACGTACACCGCCAAGTTCAACGGAGGGGAGCTTGGTAATGAAACAGAGATTTGGGTATGCAAGACATCAAATTCCTTTGGGCTGAATCAGGGCGGGGAAGATGATGGTTGTGACATCATCATCCTCGATAAAGAGGGGCTGCTGCACTTGCAGCGCTTGGTGAATCAAGCTGTGGCTATTCTGGAGAAAGAATAATGTTGAAAGTATTGGCGAAGTTTGCTAAAGTCATTGCTCTGCTGACGGTGATGATTCTGCTCAACCCACACCGGGCACTTCTGATCCCCATCAACTTGCTGGCGCTCGGCGGTAGTTGGCTGGCAGGTAAGCTGGAAGATGGGTGCCAGTGGGTGGATGGCAAGATCAAATACCTGCGTACTGCGATGTGGGTATTTGGCAGGCCGATTGGCGACAAATTGGATGCTGAGTTGGAAGAACTGAACCGCTTGGTGAAGGAAGTTGACAACCGTTTGAAGGAGAACGATAATGTTTGAGATCTTTTGTGAGTGGGATATTGGTCAGGAGGGTGTACTGTTCACCTCCGAGGTTGCAGCAAACAACTGGATGCTGAACAACGACAACCTGGCGGATTGTTTTGAAGATGGTCTGACCGGACAGGCGGGTATTGACGACCTGATCGGCGCTGGCCTGCTGGGCACTAACCTGCTCACCGTACTGAACGAAAAAGGAGAGAAAGTATGATCAAGAAGTTTTTCGCTTGGGTTAAGTCCCTGTTCGTCCCGGTAACGATCAAAGAGACGGACGTTGACGAGTATATCGCTGCACGTGCAGCAGAGGCGGATCTGGACAAGGCTCACGAAGCCCGTGCCGCCCAAGTTGCCAAGGCTACCACGGACACTTTGGACACGATCAAAACTGTGAACGTTAAGGTCACAGTCTCCGATCCAAAGCGTGTAGCGGAAGTTGCAGCAGCGGTAAAGGCCGCGACTGAAAAACCAAAGGCCCCGGTGACACCGCCGAAGCCGCTGGATGAGCAACTGAAAGGTGTTGAACTGCCGTCCTATGCCCAAGGTAAGAAATTACCGCCGAAGGCGAAGCGCCAGTTCATTGACCAAGCCCGCCGGGCAGCGCCACGTAAAGTGAGCGATAACCCGACGAGTTATGGAAATAGCCAGATTAACGCGACCCCGGGTATTGACCCTGTGAACGCCGCGATGTATGGTTATGCAGCCGCAACGATCCTGAGCGACGACACACCGTCAGCCCCGGCTCCGGTTGAAGAGTGCCGTAGTAGTGCAGCGACCTCGACGTACAGTTCGAACTACTCTTCTTATGAAAGTAGCCCGAGCTATGACAGTTCGCCGTCCTACGACAGCGGTTACAGTTCGCCAAGCTGTGACTAACTGAAAGCGGGGGCTTCGGCCCCCAAAATAATGGAACACCGATTTACCTTGAGGAGTGATGAAATGAGCAATACAAGAAAAGTTTACCCAGCAAAGCCTGAACCACGTGCCACACGTGCCCCAAGATACGGGAGCGAGGGATGGCCCAAGGTCTCACCAGAGGAGCTTGCGATAGCTCGTGAGGTATTCTGGGACATTTTCATGGTCAAACACGAAGGTGACTGCTTCAATATGTTTGCAGCTAAACTCGGATCAGACCGTAACCGGGCGAAGCAGGTGTACTACTTCATCCTGTACCAGAAGGGCCTTATGCAGTACCAGCAGAACCAAGAGCGGAAAATTCGCGGTAAGTTGGTGACGAGAATCAAAAAGTACACAGAGTTCCTCGATAATCCCGAAACGATCTACCAGATCATGTGCCGGGCAGAGGACGAGGTGGAAGAGGATGATCGTAAACGTGCAATCACGGAGGCCCTGAAGAAGAAATGATGATCGCACCTGAAACTTTTGTTATATTGTTCATTCTGGTTGCAATGGCGGGTTCCCGGTTCTATTATTGGACCGTGGTATTCTCCCTTGTGTATATTCTCGGAATCATGGTCTCCACGGAGATCTCCAAACTGATGGGGTGGTTATGAAGAAGTGGATTCTTATTGCGGCACTGGCCCTCGTTGGGTGCGATGAGGAGAAGGCCGGGGACATGTATACGGACCGTCCAACCTTGGCACCAGACGAAGTGGTGGCCCTTCACAACGTGTGCAAGAGCCAACCTAACTATGACACTAGTTGGGTTGAAACTCGTACCCGTGGGGAGGCCAAGGGGGTTATCTGCCGATACCGGGATGCAAACTACACCCGTGGTGTATCAACAACCTTCCGTCTCGATGCGGAAGACCTGAAAAAGAAACTTGATGCGAGGAAAGCAAAATGATAGACTTCATCTGGTCAACGTTTATGGCGCTGGCGTGGTTAGTGGTGGCGATATGGATGATCCCAACGATCATCGCATACAAACGTGACCACCGGAACAAGACGGTGATCTTCGTTATGTCGATTATCATCTCTGTTCTGCCGACCACGGCGTTTATGGTCATCGGATACCTTATTCTCTTGGTATTCTCCATGTACAGGTCACCAGAGGTGATGGTCGTGCAGGGTCCACGTGGAGAGCCGGGTGCGCCGGGCCGTGACGGAAGGGACGGAAAGGACGGTCGTAGAGGTAAGGATGCCGACGAAATCCCACTGTCTAAAAGCGGTGTCGTGAAGCCAAGAAAATAATTGATTTTGTACCGGGGCCATGTATAATGGTCCCACACTAAACTGATGAGGAAGACATGATGAGCATTTTCGATAACACTTTTGTTGAGCCGGGCTGGGAATGTGTTCAGGCAACAAAGAACATCACCCGTTCGGATGAGTACAAATACGTTAACCTGAACCTGATGTACGAATTGGACCACCGTCAAGTTGAAGTAGGGGCTACATACGCCATCAACGTCGGCGGTCAAATCTCTCGTGAGGTTCCGGTGAAGATGCTCATCAAGATGTACGATTTGTCAGGTGACCAAACGGTCAGTGATCCGGTGGTTCTCTTCAAGCGTTCACTCCGTGCTTTCCGCCCGGAAGAAATGACTGAAGAGATGCTGAAGGATATTAAAATGGCGGACTTGATGTTCGATGAAGCGAACAAAGATGTCCAACGTGTTTATTTATAAGGAGAGTTGAAATGGGTAAGTTACTCGCAGGTCTGGGTCTGGGTTACATCGCCGTGTTCTTCGCATGTGTTGCTGCGTGGATCACTCACGTGGTTGTCTGCATTAAGGCTGCATCTTGGATCTTCCTGCTCGCAGGCGCGATCTTCGCCCCAGTCGGCGTTATCCACGGCATCGGTGTCTGGTTCGGCGTTTTCTAAGTTGCAATTCGCAGTAAATGTGGTAACCTGTTGTTCTGGCCTCAATAATGGGGCCTGTTAATCCCTCGAAGGAGAAGTGCATGTCTGAAGAAGTTAAGGTAATCACCGCTGTCTATGATGCTGTCAATGACACCAACATTCACATTGCGATGGGTACAATCGAGCGTATTAACCTGAAACGCATTAACGCAGACGGTAGCGCCAAGGTGACCAACATCACCAAAGGCCCTAACGCCGGGAAGTCGATCAACGCAACTCACCGCGCTTCCATCCTGCTGAAGAACGGTAACGATCAGGTTTGGGTCAGCTTCGGCACTCACGAAGTTAAGAACCTGGCCTACGAACATCAGTACCAGATCAAGGTCGATGACAAATGGACCGATCTGAAAGAAGGTATGGTGATTCGTGTTCCGGTTCAGATCCGCACCTGGAAAGATGCGAAGACTGGTGAAGACCGCTCTGCGCCGGAAGGCAAGAAAGCGAAGATCCAGATCAAAGACGCATCCGGTGCCCGTGAGTCGAACAAGCCCGCAGGAGGCTCTCAGCAGTCCTCTGGCGCGTCCAACGCTTCGGGTGGTAAAACCACTAAGGTTTACGGAGAAATCGTCTCTGTGGATGGCCTACACGCTCTGGTGAAGGATGAACAGGGCAATGAAGTAAACTGTGTTCTGACCAAAGAGCAGTTCGACCAAATTCAGGTTGGCGGTCGCTTGGCAGGCCAGCGCGGTGAAGATGGAAACATCGTCTCCGGCTTCAAGGCTTATGGTCCAAAAGGTTCCGCTCCGGCGGGCGGCGGTTCTCGCAGTGGTGGCAAGAAAGACAACTCCGGTATGGAAACGGGCCATGCTCTGAACGGTGCCCTGAACCTGCGTCGTAGCGGTCTGACAGTCCCTCCGGTTGTTGAAGTCGCCAAAGTGGTTCATGATGTCACCAAGCATCTGAAGCTGGATGCGGCTCAGGACCCGGCGAACAAAGGTATGTCGGATTACGATCTGGGTGCGATGGTTGGTCATGCGGTACTGAACGCAACCCGTGACATTCAGGTTGGCGATAACGACAACCCGGAAGAGATCACTGGCAAGCTGTTGGCTTACGCTCGTGAACTGATGAGCACTGTGGTGCCGGGCGTAGCAGCTTATGTCAAAGGTGAAAGCCTCCAGACCGCTGCCGACTCCAAGCCTGATCCGGTGCTGGAGCCGAAGGTTGATGATGCCGTTCAGCAGCAAGTTCAGTCCAATGGTCATATTGACATGACCCCGGAAGCTATGGACTTCGACGACGACATCCCGTTCTAAGTTGTTGTAATAAAAGAAAAGGCACCCGATTGGGTGCCTTTTTTATTAGCCGAAATCCGGCATCTCGTATGGTCCACTAAGGTTGTACCCAGGGCCGTAGTCTTGGTTTCCGCCGTTGGCTGGGAAGCCGGGAGGATACATGGCTGGGTTAGAGACTCCCAAGCCAGTAAAGTACAACTTTCCGGTTTTGGTCAGCAACAAGTTCCTTTGAGAACGGTCGCCGCCTGCATGAGGGACAACAATATCGAGACCGCCTTCGTCGATAAGGATCTGAGCAATATTGGTCAGCGCATTACAGTTCTTGGAGTAAGTGGTTCCGTTTGCCAATGTGTAAACAGACCCTTGGTCACCTGTTGACTGGTGTACCCCAAGGTTTTCGTTCTCCACGAAGACTTGGTGACGGATGTACCAGTTTCGGTCGAGGTTCGTCGCATTAAACCCATACGCCTCTCCCGGAAGAACCTTGGAAAACGGAGGGATTGTTGATGCCTTCATCACGTTGGTGGTTGATGATCCAGAGGAAGAGTTACCAAGACCTGTGTTTTGTGTCCCGGATACCCACCACGTCCCGTCCTCTTTCCTCGCAACGATCAGGGTGTGCCTCTCTGTTGACGACCCTTGGTTTGTCAACCGACGAGATTGCAGGATATACGCCTCGTCATAACCCGCAGTACAATCCCTTACCTGTTTCCATCTTGTAGTCAACCAGCTTGTCCCGGTGGCCCCTGTTCCATCCATCGCAAATCCCATCCCGTTATACCCTTGGGCATACACCGCCCCCGTGGTTGAGATAAGGATCTTGTTCTCTGCGTCGTTGGAAACAAAGAGGTATTTGAACAAAGTCCCTGCGGGAATGCCGAGGGATGGGGTCGGAACCATCTCTGTGAACACATCCCCGGAATATGTGTAGACTTTTCCGTCAGAACAGAGTACCATCCCCTGAGAGAATGAGATCATGTTGTCAAAGACGCTGTATCCGTTCAGGTTGTACCAAGCGGGATCGATGAGACGCCAATCATTCTGGGTATCTGCATCCTGTGACCCGGGGAATCCGTTGTACTGTCCGGTGGAGTAGAAAGATGATCCTTTTCGGATAAGGAACCCATTGGACACGCCAGGGTAGATCTGATCGACGCCTGTGTTTGTGAGTGTCCACCCTGAAGGGGCCACATTTGCCCCGTTGGCTCTCCCCAATCCGTTACCAGATGCGCCGCCCATAACATACAGGTCACCATTGTGACCGAGGGCAAAGTAGCACTGGGTCCCTGAGCCAAGGAATTGCTTCAGACCTTTTTCGACTGGTGGCGTACCGCCCCCGGCAAAGTTGATAATCGCAAATGGATACATCGTACCTCCAAAAAAGAAAAGGCCCCGAAGGGCCTTATATTATGCTCGTTCGGCAATGAACACGTCGATCACGTTACCGATGCCACGGTAGACCATGTTGCAGATCGTCAGTGCATCCGCCGCCGGGTTTACCACCTTGGCCCCATGTACGAAGAAATCCCCACTGAAGGTTACCGGGTGACCAGTACCGTCTTGGGTTACATACAGGAAGAAGGTTTCCGCCTTGCCACCCGTCAGGAGGCCAGCAGGGGCCTTGATCTCGGTGTCAGCAGTGATGTTGACGTTGTACACGCTTGCCGTGCCGTCAGGGGTATACGCAGCCGTCGCTACGGTATCTGATTTAGGAACAACCGACATCTTGCTCGCAGAGATTGACCCGGTAGACACAGAGTCACAGGTCAAGTCTTTGATGTTTACAGGTTGCTCCGGTACATTCAGTGTACCAGTAACGGTCAGGTTTGTAAAGTTCCCGTTAGTCCCAACCACATCCGTTGCGGTTACTTTAGCCGGGTTGATTTCCTTGCCCGACAAGTTCAGGTCGCCAGAGATGGAACCACCCACACGCAGATCACCGCCGACAACCAAGTCTTCTTCGACCTTTGCATCACTCAGAGACTGGAGGCCGATTGCACCCGGTGAGCTTCCGCCACCGAACACACCGTTGGACCCAGTAACTGTTGCACTGGCTGTCAGGTTACGAACACGGGTGTCTTCCGTGGTCTGGAGGTTCTTCATCACGATGTTTTGTGCTGAGAGGTCAACAGCCCCGGTAATGGTCCCGGATACGTTCAGAGAGCCTTGGATGTCGCCATCACCTTCCAAGTTGAACCGGAGGTTATCCGTTCCTGCTCGGCGCTTGATGGTCAGACCTTCGACCGTCGCTTCTGTGCCCGTCAATGGTCCAGACAGTCGAACTTCACCCGCATTGGTCAGCCCAGTAACTGTCAGGGTGTTCAGTGCAGAGTGGTTGGTTACCGCCAGGCTGTCGCCAAGCAACTCCCCGGTAGACTGAACACTTGGGGCCTGAACACTAACATCCGCCACAACGGAGCGTGGTTCGATGTTCTTGCCTTTGATGCTCTCCACTGAACCGATGGCATTGCCACTGGCATCCGTAAGCGCACCGTTGACCTGGACATCGTTAAACGTCGCCTTTCCTTGCGGGGCCGTGATGTCGCCGAGGGTAACGGTCAGGCCGTTTCTCAACTCCAAAGCACCCTTCATCAGAGAGGTCTGTTCAACTTCCAGTGTTTTGGTCTTGACAGAGGTCGCAGACTGAACACTGTTCGGCAGGATGTCTTTCCCAGTAACGTCGAAGGTGTTGATCGGGTTACCATCGGCATCGAGGATCTGTCCGGTGACTTGGATGTCCTTGGTGGTGATCTTCTCGCCGTTCGTGATATTGTCAGTCGCCACGTCCCCAAAGGCTGACGGGTCGGTTGCGCCGATTGACTTAACGGTGATGTTCTTTTGAGATAGATCGATGTCCAGCCCGGTAACAGTTCCAGTGAAATCAACGTCTCCGAGGGTGGTCTTTCCAGTTACGGAGAGAGTCCCACCAACATCTGCATTGCCGCCAACAGAGACTTTCCCGGTAGTCACAACGGACTTCGGCAGGATGTCTTTGCCAGTCACATCAGCAGTGACGCCCGTGGTCGTTCCGGTAACTTCGAGGTTGACAACCTTAGTTGTTCCGGTAGACTGGGTGATGTTTCCATTGACAACGAGGCTGTCTGCTTCAATCGCGCCAGTGTCGATAGACGCCGGGCGGAAGTCTCCAGTAACACTCAGGTTGCCACCAATGGTTGCAGCGCCAGTGGTAGTCAGGGTAGATCCCTTAATGACACCAGTCTCTACGCTCAACGGCTTGATTGGCTTACCTTCCACGTCGGCGGTAACGCCAGTGGTTGTGCCAGTGACCACGAGGTCCTTGATCGTTGCAGTCTTCGCCACGTTGATGTTGTCAACGCTCAGGTCAGACCCAGACAAGTCGAGGTTGGCAGTCAGAGTTCCCAGAACCTCAAGGTCTTGGGTAACGATCTTCCCGGTTGCTGTGGTGGTGCCAGAGATCTGAACATCGCCAGTGGCGATCAGATTACCAGTCTTCACAGAACGAGGGTTGATGTCTTTCCCGTCAACACTGATAGCAACACCCGTCAGAGTTCCAGAGACATCCAGGTTCTTGACCTTGGTATCACCAGTTACGTTCAGCTTGCCAGTCAGGGCAGTGTCTTTACCAACCGTCAGCCCCTCGTCCACAGCAACGCTGCGAGGATGGATGTCGAGACCGTCAACGTCAGCCTTCACTCCCTCGATCTTATCGGTAACACGCAGTGTACCAATTTCTGCAATCCCGTCAACGATCAATTGCGGGCGGTCTGCGGAGTTACGGTTGTTACCTTCCAGGTGGAGGTAATCACCACGCATGTAGCCGTCAACGTCGAGGGAGTCGTTAGCCACAGCCACGTCGCCCATCTTGACTTTACCGAGAGTCGCTTCATCGGCAGTCAAAGTTCCTGTTGACACAGTGTACGGACGCAGGTTAGTCTTGGTCTTGACCCCCACTGGTGGAGTCCCGTTCTGCTCGAAAGCGATCTCGGTGGCAGCGCCCTGTCCGATACCCACGATACGAATACGGCGGAAAGTCGCTTCAGTCGTCGGGGCAGACAGCTTGTCACTATTGACAATAAACTCGCCGGAGACGTACAGGTTGTTCAGAACAGAGTCCTTACGGACAGTGATGTTCTCGAACTCTCCCTGTGTTGAAGAGATGATCAGGTCCTTCAGTTCCTGCATCTCACGCTGAACCCACCCAGTGGTTGGGATCGTGCTTGAGTTGTCGCCCGGTGCCGGGGACGGAACGCGAGGGTTGCCTTTGAAGTTTGGAGAAACGATTGGGGCGTAAATGTCAGCGATGTTGCTCTTGTCGAGGAATACCTTGAACTTCCCATCGTTGATCGGGCTGTCACGCATGACCACCGGAGAACTCACGGTAGCGCCTGGCGCATACCACCAAGTTGTGTTCCCGCTAACATCCGTGAAGGAGTAAAGCTGGTTGAACTCAGTGACAGAAGATCCGTTCTTCCACGGCAGAGGTGGAGTTTTGAAATACAGGTTGTCCAAGAACGCTTTGCGGATAGACGGGATCAAACTCCCGTCCTCCGTTACCGCCTGCTCGGTCCCCGTACCGTTCACAACCAAGTGCAGACGCTTGGAGTCGATGATGATCTGATCGACGGCCTTGTCCGCTTCTGTGCTCAGAAGTGCAATGATGTCGGTATTGGATGACACATGAATCTCCTCTTATTTAGATTCTTCGTCGGAAGGATTATCCTTTTTGAGAGCCGTCAGGCCCCAACGAAGGTTAATGAGGTCACTGATAAGGTGAGGTGCCACAACCGTAGGGGCGTAAACCCACACGTACCACTCGGGGAGAGTGTTGTTGAAGCCATACCAGAGGAATACAGCCGTCATAGCGCCCATGCCAACGTTGGACCAGAACTTCGTGTGGGAAGCCTTGCCCGGTTCTGCTTGGGACGTTACGAGGTCTTTCAGGAATTTTAGCATAGAACACCTTCAATATCAATGTGTCAGACCAAATGGGCAGCAAGCACAAGTGCAAGTACAGTTCCTGTCCTGAACCACTCGGCTACTTTGTTGTCCTTCCAGGCATACACGAAGATAAACATCTCGATGAAGTATCTATGAGCGTCCTGTACGGCGAAGGTATAAATCCAATCCGGGAAAAGGTATGGATATTGGATTGCGAATACTTGTACCAGCATGAGTGGAATACTCAGGGCCACAACGGCAATTTGGCGCTTGCCACGGATGCAGCACCCGACGACAAATAAAAGTATTGAATCCAATGCCCATGCTGTGGTAAAGTACAGCGTAATGTCAAAGACCGCTGCCTGTGCATAGAACCAGAAGATGACGTGTTCCAGAAAAAGGTAAGCGAGGCATAGCCCCGCCATTACCTTAACTCCAACGTCCTTTCGGGTAGCCAGAATGACAAAGCAGAGTCCATAGAAAATGGACACGATCATCATTTGTTGTGGCGACCCTCGATCATTGCATTGAGGACCTGACGGATGTCCTTTTGGAGGGCGTTGTTCTCTTCCTTGGCTTCCTTACGCATGTCGCCAATGTCAGAGCGGATGTCCTGAATAGTGTCAGTGATATGCTTGAGCTTACGATCAAGGATGTCATCAATACTATCTTTGGTGACCATTTTCTCACGCAGACGGATGATGTCTTTTTCAAGTTCATCCTGGCGTTCCTGCATTTTCTTAAAGTCAGAATAGAAGATTTTGAGTACCCCCAACAGAAGGAATGTTACCAGACCCCAAAGGGATTTCAAAATCAACATAATATCAAGAGCCATGTGTGTTCTCCTGAGCCGGGCAAATGCCCGGCCTATAAGTTATGCAGAAGTGAACTCTGACCAGTCAACGTCGCCCGGAGGCGTATCGTCGGAGATCCGCATGAGTTTCAGACTGAGTTTACGGAGAGCGTTGTATTTCTCAACTTCCTCTTCCGTAGCCTCCCCGAGTTCAACAGCGCCAGCCAGAATGCCGATCGGAACTGACAGTCCCTTCAGGCTCGAAGCCTTGCGGCGGGCGGTGCTTACAGCCAAGTCAATATCTACCTTGACTACTTTCTTACCATCAAACTTCCAAGGGCCTGACGCGATGTCGAAGTCCTTTGGAATGCTGTTGATGTCGATGATTGACAGACCCAATGGGTAAGTCATGGTCACATCTTCGGATTTCACGAGGAAACGGACCATATTGTGATCATCGAAAAGTACCACATATTTCTTAGTGAACAACTCGCGGCTTTCGTAAAAGTCTCGGCCCTTGTCATCACAGAAATACTGGACACCCTCCCCGAAGGCCGGAGCCTCCGGGATATAGTGTTTGAAGCTGTTCATACGCATGTCGATTACCCCGTGATGGTTACCCAGACACCATTGACTTTCTTCTGGATTGGTTTATAGTACAGGCCGCTGATGTTGTCGGCAGAGTTGGAACCTACGTCGTCAACAATCATACCTGTCAACGCACAACCCTGCGGGGCTTGGAATCTCCAAGAGATCTCGTTGCCTGCCGGAATATAAGACCCCAACGCACCGAGACGGTTGTCCTGAACAACCTCTTCAACCGCTTCAGGAATGATGGTCACTGCACGGGTGCTTGAAACACCAGAGAGTGTACCACGAACCGTGATGGTTGCCGAACCCGGAGAAACACCAGTAACGTACCCTGCGTCGTTCACCGTCGCAACACCGGAGTTGTTGGAGAGGAACTGAAGAGGTTCGTTAGCGCTGCCAGGGTTTTTCGTAATGACCAGCATCTTCGAGTCAGTTACCTGAATCTGACCAGGGTCTCCGATGGAGATGCTTGTCAGGACAGAGTAGCTAACCACCCGGATCTGTACGTTCATGCCCGTCGAGATAGAGGCGATGATGTTCGTCGATCCCGGTCCAACAAGGCGGATGTTGCCGGAACCGTCTACGGTTGCCACAGCGGGGTTCTGAGAGGCCCAAGAGATTGGGTACTGCCCAGCAATGCTTGTAGGCAAGACGTTGGCAGTGGCCTTCACAGTGTACCCTACACGGTTGGTAATGCTGTCCGGTGAGACAACGATGCCAGTTGGAGAGTTACCACCTGAAGACTGAGCCTGGTCGGTCTTGATGATGTACATTACCGCGATGTTCTTTGGACGGTTTTCCGCAGCAGTCGGAACAACACGAGATGCGTCGAAACGAATCTGGCGAGTCTCGCCACCTTTGGACCCGGTATCACCGGAACCTGCCACACCTGCGTCGTAGAAAGCGCCTTCGTTGAAGCGACCAATGATCCAAGTTTCACCGTGGTCCGCTGCAAAGCGACCCGTGATGTTTCGGATGGCGTCGCCCTGTGCAGATCCGAGTGCTCGGTTAGCGTCGGGGTCAACCGCGCCGGAGCCGTGTGCCCAACCACGCAGGAACTGTCCACGATAGTCAGGGACCACGTTACGTCCGAGGACGCTGTACAGTTTAGGGTTCTGTCCAGTATTGAAGACCTGACCGTTACATTCCAGCCATCCATTAGGAGGCGTCTGCCCAGGCCAAGGGATGATTGCACCAATCGGAACCAGTCGTGGTTCGAGGTCGTCGATACGCCCGTTAACCTGTGCAATGGCAGCATCAAAGTCCTGACGCAGCTTAGTCAGGTCGTTTCGGACACCTTGGATCTCTTGCTTCAATGCTTGAACTTGCTGATCAACATAACGACGAAGATCCGCAACGTCCTGCTTCAGCGTGGCGATGTCTTGCTTGATAATCACCAACTGGGCATTGATACGGGCTTCCAGTTCTGCCAGCAGTCGGGCGATTTCAGCTTCCAGTTCTGGGAACTTCTCATTCACAATCCAGTTGATCCAACCAGAAGATTGGTTCAGGATGTAGTTGAACTCTTCAGCCGCAGGTTTCTGACCTTTATCATAGCCCTTGGCAAGCAAGTCGTCAATAGGCTTTGATTTGTTCGGGCGACCAGTGCCCGGAAGGTTGACATCCTGAGCAGCCCAAACTACAATCGGGTTAGTTGGCTTTGCCATTAAAATCTCCTCAGTTGAACGACCAATCTTCTTCGTCGTCCGATACATAAATTAGGGTAGACATACCACCCGCCCCGGTACGGTTGTCGTCGTATACCGATGCGAATCCAAATGCCTGTGCGTCGCCCTGCATACCGAACGGATACCCTTGGTTCTCTACCACACGCAGGTGGGTGACCAGAGGGAGCATGTCGAGGATTTGGGGAAGGATGTCGGTGACTTCCATACAGGTGTTGAAGATGTTGATGTCGAGACGGTAGTTGTAACCTTTGTAGGTTGTAACCCCATCATCACCGAAGAGTTGCTTCAGTGTCGAGATGATGTCGGCGCGGGTCCCGCTCTTGGAGTTGTTCCCGGTCAAAATCATGATTACTGCACGGTACTCTGGGTCATTCAAGCCATTACGGAAAATGCCCAACTGCCTGCCGATCTCGTCGAGGTTGAAGTCTTCTGCGTTCAACGTGGTTCGCAGTTCCGCAAGTTCAACCATCTTTTTGTCGATAAATTCGAGGCGCTCCAGCAAGATGCGGAGCACAGTCTGGAAATTCTCTTTCCCGTCGAAGATACCGGAAGGGAGGTAATCAACCCCTCCCTTGACGAAATCCGGCAGAGGGTGGATGTGGTTAACATCCTTCAGTACAACTTCCTCTGCCATGATGTCTCCTTATACGATCTGGCTGAACGTTACGTCTTCAGGTTCGAGGGTAAACACCTCGGTGGTCCCGGCGGTAACGTCTGTGGTAACGTAGGCCGAATCCGGCTCACCCTTGTTCTTGATGTCCACAAACACTTGCGTGAAGCGAGATGGTGTGGTAGAACTCATGACAGTACCCACCAACTGGACGTTATACAGCGTCCCGGCGATGATCGCGCCGTTGACAGAGGTAGCCAGGCCATTCGCAATGCTGGATTCTTCGGTCACAGAGAGTGGTCGCCCACGGTAACGAACTCGAATAGCCAACTGCCGGGCAGCGGCCTTCGTGTGCCAGATACGTTCGATCTGGTCATCTTCCGTGGTGATGTCGTGGAAGGTGGTGCCGTAGGTGTTGTTCGAGGCCGCGATGTAGTCGTACAGCGTCTGACTAATCTCAGCGGTGCCTCCACCATAGCAGACAACCATGAAGCGGTAAGGCGGGATTCCAAGACTGTTGGTCTTGTCGGTGTTGTTGTTGAAGATACGGACCTTCTCGATCCCTTCCACCTTGTTCAGCAGTGCGGACAGGATAGCTGGGCGAGTGGCGCGGCCCTCGTTGATGGAGGTGGAGGCGCGGATGCGGTATTCGTTATCAGACTCTACGTCAGAGCCATCCGTGAATGCCACAAGGTTCGTAATGTCAACAAATCCGCCCGGCACCGGGTTGATTGCCCGGACACTGAATGCGTCACGAGAAATGTAACCGGGGTTGATTGAACGCACATCCATAGAGATTGTACGTTCGCCAGCGGTTGGGTTGGTACGGAAGTCAACACGACTTGACAAGCCAATCAATTCTTTGTTAGTATCATAGCCAATGTAGATCGCACCCTCTGTGGAGTCGATCAGGATCTTGTCTTGGTTGGACAGGATCGTGTTGTCTACGATAAAACTTTTCATTGCTGCGAAGAACTGCAACAGTGGTTGCCCAGATGTTGCCGTCAGGTTATGGGAATAAGTTTTTACTGACTGGTCATTCGTATTCTGAATTTGCAGACGGTAAGTTCCAACGGTGAGGTCGGTGCCCTTGATTACCTGAGCAATAATATTACCAGCTACCTGAACATCGGCTGACAGTTGATAATCTGTGTCGATGGTGTAGGTTCCAGCAGAATAAAGCATGTTGTACGGGACAGAGGCGTCGATCGTCATTGCCACTGTGCCAGTGCTGCGGGTCTTGCCCAAGCGGTAGATACCACGCTTACCGAGCAAGTCATCCAGGTAGATGCCCTCTGCACCCTGCATGGTCTGGGCGTAGTACACAGAACCCATCAAAAGCCAGAGTTGATACTCTCGCTCGTTGAAAACTTGAATCAACTTGTCAGCTACGGAGTTGCTCTCGGTGTTGAAATCGTCACCAAAGGCGGACTTGAAAGTCTTCTTCGTCTCCTGAACAAGGTCATCCATCGGCGGGAGGTTAAATCCACTGCCTGTCAACCCGTAATTGGACGCCATTACTCCTCCTGCTCTTAAATTAGGCGATAAGCGTATTTTATCACAATACGATTGAAATTAAAAGAAAAGGGACCCCGAAGGGTCCCTGTTTCATTTCCATGTATTAACCCATGTGCTGTCGCCATATTTCGGCAACTGGAAGTTAATAAGGTAGTACAACTTGTTCTTGAAGGTGATGATTGCGCCTTCGTCACCACAGAGCGATACGTTACTCTCCGGCGGGGTTGGGTATTGGAACTGGTCAGCCCCAATGAACGCCAGGTTGATCTCCTCACCTTCCGCAGTGACCACCGTGAAGTAGCACTCATACGTTCGAGAGTTCACGTTCATGGATGACTGGAAGTCAGTGATCTCTAGTACGTCCGGCTCCTGCCTAACCTCTGACTTGATCCTTCCGTCGAGAACTGCCTTGACAGTCTTCTTGGCAATGAATGTCCGGTACGGGAACCCGAAGGCTTCGTCGAAGTACCAGTCCCCCGCCCAAACGCCGAAACGCATATACAGGCGCTGACGCAAGGACATCTGGTTGGAAGTGACAATCACCATCTCTTTCTTGTCGGGAGTGCCGAAGGAAAGATCCCCGGTCTGGGGATCGAGGAGAAAGTCTTTATACTGCGTAGCCATATTGACTCCTTATTGCGGGCCGTTGGTGTTAGAACCACCGCGCTCAACACCGCCGTGGACGTGGGACTTGTACTCTTGGTAGAAGTCATCCAGGTCGATACCGTTTTTGGTAATAACCCGCCCGGCGGGCGTGATCCTTGCCCCGTTTACCGTAACCATCCCGGAGGGGTCCATCGCAAAAGAACCCGGCCCGTTGTTCACCTTGACATTACCATCGGCAAGTGCTTCAATAGCCACCTTCGAGTTCTTCAAGGAGGTGTCGCCGTTTGGTTTCAGAGTCACGATAGATTTATCGTTCTCCAGAACCACATTGTCCGGGTCAATGGCCTTGGAGTTCCCGCTAGTGAAGATCTGGGTCACCGCCCACCCGGCGAATAGCTGGTGGGTGTTGACATCGTTGTTGTCGTCTTCGTTACGTTCGGAGAATGCCAATCCGACATAATCTCCGACCTTGATCGGCATTGTCAGGCGGGCTTTTCCGTTCGCGCCGGACGGCAGGTGAACGGGAACATCGTAGATGATTGGGTATTTGTCGATAACCCCGGTGTTGAACTCTGTGAAAGCCATTGGCTGCACGTCAACGGTGGGACCTTTGTAGTTTACCGACACAACCTTTCCACGGATGTTCGTGTGGACGTTGTTTCGCATGAAGCGAGACACATAGATGCCGAGGGCGGCATCATAGCGATCTGTATATGCCAAAATTACTCCTTACCGGATCAGTTCACCACGAGTTTCTACGAGACCCATCTCCGTGGTCCAGTCGCCAGTTTCAAATCCGCCCTTGTGGGTCAGTTCGGCAACCTTGTAGAATCCCTTGTGATACCGGGTGTTCAGGTAAATAGTGGATTCCGGGAGGATAGCGCCGTTCAGGAGGGTGGTTACAGACAGGCCCACGTCCTCCTTAATGTCGTACTCCTTCGGTTTCTTAGGAGTGGACACCTTCTTGCCTGCGGCTTCCTTTGCAGCTTTCTGCAACGCTTTCTTTGCGGAGGCGGGCTGCTTCGGGGTCGGGGTCCCAACCATTCCAGTTTCCTCAGAAATCTCGAACATCACGGTGTTGAAACGTGAACCTTCCCTCGTCCAGTAAACAGCGCCGTCTTGCACAGAGAACGTCGATCCGGTATTCTTAGCCAGATTAGCCAAGTTCTGGGATGCGTTCCCGGTGAACGCCATCGCGTGTTGGGATGTCTGGGCACCAAAGTCTACGACACGGCCCTTTGGAAGTTTGAGGTCCGTAATCAGGTCATTCATGATGTTGTTCAGAGGTGTCCCTTTACGGTATGACCGGGCAGTAGTCGCCGTGGTCAGGTTCAGAGTCCCGTCTCCAAAAATGAACTTGGTCTGACGGGTTTCTTCTGGGAATGTGTCCTCTACAAACTCCACGGTGCCGGAGAAGATCAACTTCTCGTCACCATTGTACCCGGCGTGGAGCATAACTGCAAGGGATTCACGCTGGTTGGCGTCGAGGTAGTTGACAACCTCATCGGAGAGGTTATACACTGTGACGTAACCTTTGTTCGGTTCCTTTGAGTTATCCTTCTTCACTGTGAACTCCATGTGAAGATCCTTGATCACATACGCATCACCTTTGTTGGTGTTGGCATGTTTCTCAATGTTCACAGGTTTCTCACCAAGGTATACCGGGCGTCCGATAACCAAGGTGTAAGTCCTCTCCATTGCAACCATTATTCGTCTCCAATCACATCTTCCATCCGGGAAGCATACGCCATCTGAATCCCCTTCAGAGGGCCAATGTCAAAACGTCCCGCACGGTGACGGACATCACGCAGAGGGAAGAGAACCAAGTTCCCATCCGGTACGTTGTCCAGGTAGCGATACGGGGCCAGCAGGTCTGAGTAGCAGGTCAGCTTGGTGCTGATCGTCGGGTCGGCACCCACATCCCCCAAGGAGAAGAACCACGATTCGTCACGCTCGTTCCACATGAAGCGCAGTTCATACGTCACAGAGTCCAGAACCACACGGAACGTCTCGTCAGGGTAGCCACTCAGTTCGAAGTCGAAGGTACGAACAAATTCAGTAGTCTCAGCCATGATTACGGTCTCTTCAGGTTAGCCGGGTCAAATTCCAGCTTCTTGCCAGCTTCGCCGGAGAAGTCAGTGGTTCCTGCAACGGAGTTCTCCCAGCGCTCTTTGGTGCTGGCATTCTTTCCGATGTACGGAGTCTGACGCTTCTGCTTGGCGTTGTCGTCGGCAGCGCCGCCTTCAGCCGTCTGCTTGTTGCCGGAGTTGGCGTTCTTCGCCTTCTTCGGGTCAGAAGTCTTAGCCAGTACGGTACGGCCCAAGGTCTTGAAGCGGAACTCTTCCAGTGACAATTGTACAGCAATTGATGACCCGGTGGAAGACTCACGATCGACAGTGAAGTTGGTGATCACGTAGTTCGTCAGGATGTTGTCTTCGGTGACGAGGGTGATAAGCTGGTGAGAGTCGGCAACACGTTCGAGGATCTCGATCGCTTTCGATGGACGCCGGGCCAGCATTGGGTTATCCTTGTCGGTATCCCGGTCAATCATGTTGCGCTGGTCGATGAAGTACGGGGAGTCGGTCACGACTGCGGAGAAGCTGAACTTACCGTCTTGGGTCACCACGTGGTCAGAGGCTTTTGCTTTCGATTCGACAGCATAGCTTGACTTGGTGTAGTCCTTTGTGTAAGTATGCTTGGTAACGGAGTCGAACAGGATAGCCAGATCATCGGTCTGGTTCTTACTTTCGAACTCGTTAAGGCGTCCCCGGCGCAGGCCGGATACGAACATAGTGTACTGAATGTCTTCTCGCTTCTTGGCGTTTTCGACAATCTTACGAGCCTCTGCATCAGCCTGATAGAACTCCGCAATGTTTTTGTCAATACGGGCCTGTTGCTCAGGGGAAAAACTAGTGTTATTAGCCATATGTCCTCCTTGGGATATTTTAGCACGAATACAGGCAATAAAAAAGGGGCCGAAGCCCCTCGATTAGTTACCGCCCTGAGTCAGCAAGTTGAAGTTGAACCCTTCGTTCTCGTCAACAACTGCCTTGACGATATTGCGGAGTTCACCTGCATCAATCTTGATGGTCATCTCACCCTTGATCGGCTGCTGTGCTGCCGGGAATGGAATGCCCGCCGGAGGTACGATACCTGCGCCCGGACCCTGAGTGCCGATTGTTGGTGCGTCCAGATTACGTGGGGAGTTAAACCACTCATCGAACACGTCCAGCAGACCCACAGGTTTAGGCATCATCCCGTACTTCTCTTGGGATTGCTGGAGGATTTCTGGGGTAAGGCCCGCATCCGCCAGTCGGTCATCGCCACGTTTCACGAACTGGTCGTTAAACATGGAGCCTGCGGCATAGACCTCGCCGAGGATGCCGATCTTAGCCAACTTGCCGAGACCTTTCCAACGTTCCAAGAAGGATGCTGGCTTAGGAGGTCCCATTGGTCCACCCGGGCTTCCTGCTGGCCCGCCCATCGCTGTTGGACCGCCTGCTGCGGCAGCGCCGCCCATTGCGGTACGGATAGCCACAAGTGCGCCACGGAGACCTGCAATCTTGGAGAGGACTGCAAAGATCTTGTTCAGACCACCAACGAACAGGGCCATACCTGCGACATAACCTGCCCAGCTAAACGCTTCCTTCAGTGTGTCTCCGGTGACACCGAACTTCGCAGCGTAGTACCCGAAGATACGATCCAAGAACACGAGATCATCGTGGATCTCTGTAACCATGTCCCAGAATCCTTCCATGATGTTTCCGAGGAAGTCGCCGATGTTGGTTGCCAGTTCACCGTTACTGCCGAGAACTTTTGCCAGGTCGTTGAAGATACGAGTCAACTGCTCGCCGAACTTACCTTCGAAGATCTTGTTCTGGAAGTCCATCCAGGTCAGACCCAGGCGGTTCAGTGCCACACGGTTACCTTCGAGGGATTTGTCCAACGCGCCACCCTTACGGGCCGCTTCTGCGTAGTATTTTGCCACGAACGGCATAACCTTGGCGGCTTTCAGTTCACCCTTCTGCATCATGTCCATCAGCTTCTGCACGTCGATGGTTGAGTCACCGAACGCTTCCTGCGTCGCCTTAACGAACACCTGCAATGATCCCGGGATACCTTCAGCAAGCTGTTGCTTCAATTCTTCCGCCATGATCTGGCCTTTACCCATCATCTGCTGAATCGCAGTAATACCACGTTGGTACTTGACAGGATCTACCTGAAGTGCGGTAGAATACTCGGAGAAGCCTTTGAACAGGTCATCGTTCTGCTGTTTGGTGATAACACCGTCGGCGGCGATTGACATCTGGGTGTAACCCTGCGATGCTTCCTTCAGGGACAGGCCGAGACGCATAGACTGGTCTTTAACGAACTGGATTCGTTTACCTGCTTCCTCGGAAGAGTCGGAAACCATCAGCATCGTTGCATCCAAGCCTTGGAAGAACTGACCTTGCTGCATGATAGAGCGTCCACCTGCGAACACGCCGTATGCGGCCCCGGCAGATACCATCTGGGAGCGGAGGTTACCCAACGCCGCGCCGAACCCGCCCGCATTAGCCTGTGCGGAACGGAATTGACGTTCCAACGACTGAATGCTTTGACGGTATTGACCAGATGACAGCGTACCAGCTTTGAACTGTTTGTTCAAGTCAGCAATGCCGTTACCTGCGGAGTCTTTACCAAGGGCACCTGCGTAGCCACGACCATACTTGGACGACAGACGGATACGTTGCTGCGACATAACGTCATCGATACGGGCTGAACGCGCTGCCTCACGGGCCGCATTACGGGCATCAATCTTGGCGTTACGGTCCTTGATCTTTGATTGGGAACGGATATGGCGAGCCATCTCTGCGTTTTGACGAGAGATCAGTTCTGGGTTGTATGGCTTGTTTGGATCACCTACCATACCTGTGCCGAACCCACCGCGAGGTGGTAGCTGGACAGAGTTGATACGGTTGATGTTCATCGGGCGGGAAGAGGCGTTCATGCCAGTCGTTGCTTTACGGCCTGCGGCCTTCGCTGCACGTTCCTGAGCCTGGTAGAACTTACGCATCTCTGCGGTGCCGGGGTTGGCGGAGGTCAATCCTTTCACATGCTGCTTGATTCGAGCGGCCTGCACCTTGGCAATCGCGGCCTTGGCGCGGGCCTCTTTCTTAGCCAGAGCGATACTGTAGTCAGACGCTCGCTTTTCTTCACGCATACGTGTTTCAGCAAGACGTTTGTTTACCAGTCGCATCTGGGCTGCGGATTTGTCGTAGGCTTTGGCAGGGTCTTTCTTTGGCTTAGTGATTGCCTCTGAAGACTTCTCCCATTCCTTTCCCACTTGACGGATCTGCTTGACTGCACGATTATAGGAGTTCTTATCGACCTCGAATGTCGTGCGGTTGACCGTTTTAGTAACGATCTGGTTTCCTGCTGCCATTGCGCCTCCTCTGGCGTTAGCCGCAGAGGTTTACTGCCTCCACGGGTCGAAGCCTTCCGGGTGTGCCGGAATAACCATTGGCCCATGTTTGCGTTCAGCTTCAACACAGGCAATAAAAATCAATGTCATAAGAATTAATACGGTCATGGTTTATCTCCTCTTTGGTAAGTTTTAAACATCTTATCACACCAAAAAAGAAAAAGCCAGAGTCTTTCGACCCTGGCCCTTTATCCACCTCGCATCCGTTTGTTCCGGGCCTGAATCTCAGCATTTTTACGAGCCTGTTCAATGTCCCGGTCCTTGGCTTCCTGTACGAAATCTTGGATGTCCAGATATTCGTTTTTCTTCAGGAGGTCTTCCATATCTCCGGCCTCGATAGAAATCTCATTGACGCCCTTGAAACGCTCCATTACCCGGAAGAAGAGGTAGTCATACCATTTGAGAGACGAGTTCTTCCTTGCGTACTCAACAGCCTTCTCAACCGTACTTAGCGGGATCAGATTTCCGTCTGGGTCGTCTTCTCGTCCAGTGCTTCCACCGCTCGAACCAGCCCCAGTTTCTTGAGGAAGTTGTCGATGGTCCCGAAACCGCTCTTGCCGAAAAAACAGCCGTAGTTGACTTCAACCACCTTAGCAAGCAGAGTAATCAGGTCTTCAACGTGTCCCTCGAACACTTCGTCGATGTCAATCGGGCCACCCATGTTGTCAACTTCAATGCCGTCGAGCAACAGGTTGATGATCTCCATCCCGCCGTCTTCGATCTGATCGAGGATGTACAGGATTGCGGTTGGTACTGCATCTTTCAGACCTTCTCCACCGGAGAACGCCGTACCTGCCATTGTGCCCATCGGTACAGCCACCAGGCGACCAATCTTAGGCATATTCTTAATCACCTGCGTCGGTGACCAATGGTAGACCGTGAAGGTCTTTCCACCGCAGAGAACGATCTCTGTGGATTTTTGAATCTTGAACATGATACACTCCTGTGTCTTCTGTTAAAAGTCCGTGCCGTGAGAAAGGCCACTTCCCTGTGGCTCACGTGTTACTGGTCGAGACCCAGCAGTCCGGTTACGCCAGCGGCAACACCCTGAATCTGGTCAGGTGCCAGCCATGCGTCCAGTACGCCGATTTCCCAGTCCATCTGACCAACGTCAGTACCGTAGGACAGGTCAGGCTGTTTCTGAATCCAGCCGATGGTGTTCAGGGACAGACCCTGTGAACCTTCGACTTGGACAGGCAGGTAAATCGCGCCAGTTACGTTGGCTTGACGCTGCCACTGTGCCAGATAGCCATTCCACTTCGCGGTGTTCTGGAGGGAAAGGGTCATAACACCCGTGTTGTCACGGGACAATGCGTTACTGATCTCGCCATCAACGCCCGCATGGACGCTGATGTTGTCGTTGTTACGAGAGATGACGATCTTCGTATCCGCTGCGAAACCAGATACCTTCTGACCCCCGATAAATACCAGGACTTTCGCTGGGTCATACGCTTGCAGCGTCAGGATTTTTGATTGGTTGAGCATTCATTACACTCCTACAGCAGAAGAGGTCATCGGTGCCTGAGCGTTAGTGCCCTGGCCCGCCGGGCGATCCAGAACAACGGCAGCGCGGATCTTGACGTAATGCAGGGAGTTGTTGTACACAATCTCCACCTTCACGTCACGCAGGATACGTGCAGCGAGGTCATTCGTCGGGATCTGGGCACGTTTCGGAATGACGATCGTCGGGTCATAGGACACTTTGTTTTCAGTGTCGTAACCAGTCAGGATGCCACCGTTACGGATACCGATGTTGATCGGGTTGTTCATCAGCACAGACTTCAGAACCGGAAGGTCTTCGTCGCTCATCTTCATAGACAGGCCCATGTCAGAACGGCGCTTCATGTACGCGAACACGGATTCTTCCATACGGAACTTAACCCAGTGGGAGAAGCGAATCACGTCAACATACTGACCAGAAGAAGTCTTGCCTTCGATGTAGCTGTTGGTGCCGTACATCGCACGATAGATGTTGGCGTTACGAGACCATGCGTTTGAACGCTGGGTGTCGGTCAGATTGCTTGGCTTCATGCCGGGCATGGTCTTCAGGTGCAGGGAGTCGCCGTAAGACGGGTCGTTTGCAGCCATCGCGCCGATAACGCAACCTTCGGTGAAGCTAACATCGGAGTCAGCGTCAGAGGTGCCCAGTGAGTTGTAGCTCAGAGCTTTCAGCGTGTCGAACACGGAAGCGCTTGAGTTCTCAGCGGCGTATGCGTCAGCATCAGAACTGTTGTAGATGTGCAGCTTATAGTTGGCCTTCGCAAACTCAGCCGCCGCTACAATATCCGCATCAGAACGAGCTTCGTGTGACACGAAGTACCAGTTATGGTTCTCGCCAACAACCTGCGGCAGTACAGTCGCAACGGTCTCTGCTGAGTCGTTCACGATCTTGTAGTTGCCAGCGCCTTTACCAACGCTCAGGATCTCTGCCGATTGCAGAGTCACAACAGTGCCAGTGGCAGTTGCGGTAACTTTCCCTTGCAGGTCAGCGTCATCGGTGATACCCTGCGCCAGCGCCGTAGCGATCTGAGCCGGGGTGTTGCCAGGCAGAATGTTAACTTTAACAACTTTGACCATGCGGTTCAAGGTCAGGTTAACGACAACCTGTTCGGTGTTAGTGGTTCCGGTGAAATCCACTTTGGAATCACCCAGTGCCATACGTCCGATACCAACACGCTGCGGGGCGAAGTTCCCTGCGAATGCGTTAGTTGCGAACTGGTAGGCCGGGGAACCAACGGCAAAACCATCAGCAACCATCCCGTCAGTGGACACGTAGAAGCGAACACGCTCTGGGAAGTTATTGTGGATTGCCAGGAACATCGGGGTTTCAAAGCCAACGGTGTCGATTGGTTGAGTGCCAAGGCTAACCTCAACGTCAACTACCTTGTCTTGATATTCAGCCATTTTCTGTCCTCTGCTTCTGAGACGATTATTGACCAGCACATATGTGCCAAGAAAAGGGGCTTACGCCCCATGATTGTCACTGATAAGCGCTGGCCTATCAATAACCGGAGTTTCCATGCAAACCGTGACCACGTTGTCGTGGTAGGTGATCGGAGGGTTTGGTTTCGGTGGGAGACCTTCGTCATCGCCGCCCGGCTTCACACCCTTATCAATCTCCGCATCAATCTCACCAACGTTCTCGAACGGGTTGCCCAGAGAGTCCTGTGCAGTGATCCCGATGATCACGTGTTCCAGATCCTCAAACACACCAACGTCTTTCTCTACGAAAGTGGCGTTGAACGTCACAAGGATTCGTGCCCGGTTCTCGTACATCTGCTGGTTCAAAGGAACTCGCAAACGAGCGATTGACGAGCACGTGGAATAAGCGTATGGTGAGCCAGTGGGGAAGTATTGCTCTCTCAGGTAGGGCAGGCCGAAAGCCTGATGAACTCGGGAGAGTGCCCAATGGGGTTTCCCACGGTAAGCTGTGAGGGTGTAGGAGGCTTGGTAGTTGTGCGCCACATGGGTGACGCCTTCTGCATCCACAACCTCGTTTGTTGCCCAGTCGAGAGGGTCAAGCAATGTAAGGTCAACGAGGACGAACGGCCCTTCCACTTTAGGAATGGTTTCGTCAGCTTCAACGACTTTGTAGCCCGTTACGTCTTTAACAAGACGACCGACTGCCCTTGTCAGGTTGCCCATCACGACATCAGAATTGGTAAAGTCAAGAGGGAAGTCCATCACATACCCCCTTGAGTGCCTACCGGAACAGCGATGAGGTAGTAACGATAACGAGAAACACCAGAACTTGGGAACTGGTCAGCCTTCATCACCGTGAACCACGTCTTACCGCCGCCGGAGTCCGGCAGCAACAGTTGATCAGCAAGATCATCCGTTCCTTCACGTGCCCGGTACATCAGTGTTTCTGAGTAAACAGTATAGGAGTCATAATCCTCTTCACCGCCAATCATCAACTGGTTGTTCTGGTCACGAATGGCCTTCCCACGCATTGGTTGAATGGTACACTCAACCGCCGTGAAAGGCGTGTATTCTACATCGACCCCGCCGTTTACAAACGGATCGTCCGGGTCAGATTTACTCCAAGTCCTGCGCCGACCCTCTACCTCGATACGGGGGATGAGTCGGTTCCTGTTGGACAACAGGCTATATGCACGTTTCATCAGGCCCCTCACTTACCTTGGTACTTGACTACCTTGTACGTTGCCGCACTTGCCAGGTCGCCGTAGTGGATCATTGCATCATCAAATCCCTTGACGCTGGCCCAGTCTTTTGATACCTTCGGATTACTGAAGGAACCTTGGTCGATTGTGAATCGAATGCTGTTGGCTGCGTCCTTTCCGATCTTCTCAAGATAAGGCTTGAAGTCCCGGCCTTGGATGATCCCGTTGTGCATACGTTTAATATGCTTCATGAGACCTTCTTGGAAGTGAATGGAAGTGGAATACATGAAGTTACGTTCAGGCAGATTATTCCAGCCCTGCTCGTGAATGGCGGCGAGTGTCGCCATATTCAGCCCAGAATAGTGTTTCTCGTCATAAAAACCAGATTCCACTTCTTTCTCAGCTAATTCAGACAGTTGGCTGAAATACCGCTTCAGTTCAGAAATGTCAGTAGTAGACTTCCTAGCCACGGTATTTCCCCATGAAAGTTATTTTACCACATTAGGTTAGCAAAAGCAATAAAGTCAACGCTTTATCAAAGCATCCACGGGCTACGGCGAGCGCCGCCCGGTGAGCGGTTCCAAATGGAATCACGAGGGACTGCTTTGGTAGGGTAGACACCTTGCTCCATGAACCCGTTGTAGGAGTTAGGGTTGTTCTTCACACGGAAAAACTCGTCCTTACGAACCCCGCCAATAATGACCAGTGAAGAGTTCATCGCCAGGCAAGGGTCGATATACTCCGGGTTTTTCTCCAAGAAGTCAAGGAAGTCTTTCCACGAATCCAGAGAGGAGCCGCCCTTGATGGAGATGGTCTCATCACCAATCTTCTCGAAACGTTCACGGATGGATGAGTTACCGCTGGAGATTTCCTGCGCCATCAACCAGCGAACGCAGTCCAAAACGGTGTAGTACAGGATCAGGGAGAAGCTCAGTTCCTTATCGCAAGCGCTATTCTTCCACTTGTAGTAGAACAGCTTGATGATCGCGTCTGGAAGCTCCTCCTCGGTGATATTGCCAAGCAAGGCCCGGACAATCTCGATAAATTCTTCAATAGGCATAAGGATCTCCTCGGATGGTAGACTCAATGTTATCATATTTTGCACAAAAAGTCATTGACAGACAAAAAGAAAGCCGCCCGGAGGCGGCTTATCTTATGCAGCTTTTGTTGCCCACAGGCGGATTACCGTGGCATCACGGGAGCCGTAGAACTTGACGGTATAAACATCACGAAGCAGCATGACGTTCATTTCGACCTGAACCTTGCCCGGGTCTCCGTCCAACATCGGCATCCGAATGTAGGAACTGCTTGAGTTCATGAACGACTCCCCTGCCATACCTTTAATGGCGGCAGTGTTGACGTTCAGTTGAGAGTAGTTATATGCTACCAACTCAGAACTCGAATTGGAGCTTCCAATCTCCAAGTACCCTTGGGTTCCGTACATGATGGCATTGATGAAGATGGTGTTGTTCAAATACAACTTAACCCCAGTCTTCATGTTGCCAGTGGCTGTCAAGAGACCGCTCCCCGCAGGACCGACAGGCCCTTGAGGTCCAGTCGCACCCGTGGCACCACGTGCTCCAGTATCTCCCTTAGCACCAGGGAGACCAGTGGCACCCTGAGACCCCGTAAGTCCTTGTGGACCTCGATCTCCAGTATCTCCCTTTGGACCCTGAGCGCCTTGAGGACCTTGTGCCCCCTGTGCTCCAGTGGCACCCTTCGCGCCTGTGTCCCCTTTCGGCCCAACCCCACCAGGGAGGCCGATGTCTCCTTTAGGGCCTTGGATTCCTTGAGGCCCGGCATCGCCCTTATCGCCCTTGGCCCCGGCTGGTCCGGTAGCCCCAGACTCGCCCTGAAGTCCGCGAGGACCCTGGTCGCCTTTGGCACCAACAGCACCCGCTGCCCCGGTATCGCCTTTAGGTCCTTGCAGGCCACGAGGACCTTCTGCCCCAGGGAGACCTTGGTCACCCTTGGCTCCGGCAGGTCCTTGAGGTCCTTGTGCGCCAGTGTCGCCCTTAGTGCCAGATGCTCCGGTATCTCCTTTCGGTCCGACCGCTCCGTCTGCGCCCTTGGCACCAGTCAGGCCCTGGTCTCCTTTCGGGCCAGCAGGTCCTTCGATACCGCGAGAACCTGTATCACCCTTGGCCCCGGTATCACCTTTGTCTCCCTTATCACCCTTGGAACCATGTGCTGCCATGATTGCCCAGTAAGCATTGATTCGAGAGTCACCTGCGCCAGCACCCTCTTCAGGGGGGATTCCTGTGGAGACTTGGATAGAGAAGTAGGTTGCCCCGTTGTAGGCAACAGCATCGTTGACGGCATAGGTGGCAGAGTCGTTGTATTGACCTTTCCACACAAGACCAGAAGCCCCGGTAGGGCCAACGTCGCCCTTGTCGCCTTTGTCTCCCTTGGCTCCCTTCATCGTCTCCAGGAAATCTTCGAAAGTCCCTTCAAAGCCTTCCCACTTGATGGCGGATTCGTACATATCCAAACCAGCAGGTCCCGGGAACCCTTGACCACCCATGAGGCCCTGCTCACCCTTTTCCCCTTGGATGCCTCGTGGACCTTCAGGTCCTACCTCTCCGGTGTCTCCTTTGTCTCCTTTTGCCCCAGCAGGTCCCTGAAGTCCAGTAGCACCACGAGGACCCTCTGAACCGACAGGTCCCTGAATGCCCTCTTCCCCCTGCGGGCCAACAGGACCTTGAATGCCTTGCTCACCACGAGGGCCAGCAACGCCAGAAACCCCTTGGTCCCCCTTGGCTCCGGCTGGGCCTACGTCACCCTTTTCTCCTTTAGGGCCTTGGTCACCTTTGATCCCTTGAGGACCTTCTACTCCCGCTGGACCTTGGATTCCTGCTTCACCACGTGATCCGGCGTCACCTTTAGGGCCAGCCGGGCCTACCGGGCCGATGTCTCCTTTCGGACCTTCAAGGCCCTGTTCTCCACGTGACCCATTTGCGCCCGCCGGGCCGTCAGGGCCTCGGGGACCCATTGGACCTTCAAGTCCTTGGTCGCCTTTAGGGCCTTGCAGTCCTTCAACGCCCTGCGCACCTTTATCACCTTTTGGTCCTGCGGGACCTACATCCCCAGGGGCACCTTGGGAACCTGCCTCCCCTTGTGGGCCAACAGCACCTTGCGCTGCCAGAAGTGCCCAGTTGGATGATGAGGATGGATCACCAGTTGGAGAGATACCTGTGCTATCCGTAAGACTGAAGTAACTCGCGCCCTCATGCCCTACGGCGTCATCTTTGGCATAGGTTACCGAGTCAGAATACTGACCTTTCCACGTCAAGCCGACCGGGCCGACAGGTCCTGCGGGACCGATGTCACCTTTTGGCCCTGTGGCTCCGGTGGCCCCTGCTGCACCGTCAGATCCGCTCGTACCGTTATCACCTTTAGGCCCTCGTGGACCCTGCGGACCTTCAGGTCCTTGTGGACCCGGGTCACCTTTAGGACCTTGACCACCGCTACCGCCTGTGCCGATCTCCTCGAACGGAATCATCCGTTCGCCTTTCAGATCATACAGAGCATAGCCGTAGTATACACCATTCTGTTCGCCAGAAACACCTTTCAAGTTCATACTTGCTCCTCATGTGAAAAAACCGCCCCGAAGGGCGGCTTGATTAACCAGTGGTGACGATGTTATACTTGACTTCTTCCGTGGTGCTATCAGACATCTGGAAGGTCAGTGTAACCTCTGTGCCATTCACAGATGCGGAGATAGAAGTGATCCCCCGACCAGCAGCGCCCGCTGCCCCGGTGTCACCTTTAGCCCCGGCTGCACCTGCGGCACCCGTATCGCCTTTATCACCTTTTGGACCTTGAGGTCCGGCAGGCCCGGTGTCGCCTTTGTCCCCCTTATCGCCCTTCGGGCCGGGAGTTCCTGCACCACCGCCACCTTCGAACAGTTCAGTCAGGGTCTTGACTTCACCTGTCTCTTGGTTCATAATCTGGTAACCAGTCAGGGTTCCCAGTGATGCTCCGCCAATTGCAGCCATGTTATTCTCCTACGAAAGTGCTTGGGACTTCAGGAATGTCGGTGATGAGGGTTGACTCATACACAGACTTGATGTAAGTTAGCAAAGTTTGCTGGACTTTCCCGGTTGCAACGGAGATAGCATCAATCTTCTCAATTGCGTCGGCAGACGGCAGAGACAAGATTGAATAATCTGCTTTACGAACGAGAATGGTTTCATCCGGGTTAGCCACAGCGTAATCCCGGGTAGTTTTAAGGTTTACCAGTTCACGTGGCTCCACGGAGAAGATTTCTCCCGCCACCTGGACGCCGGACGCCAGATCAGAACTGAACACCTGGTATGCACGAATGCGATGGTCTTCTTGGGCGCGGGCCAAGTTCTCTGCCACTTCTTCTGGAGAGAAGTCACGAACGGTCCACGTTTTGTACCAGAAGCCATCTTCGTGGAGTTCCGGTTTACCTTCCTTGACGACATCACCGACTGGAACTTCAGAGTCATAAACCTTGAAGTAATTCCAGATCTCTGCCATCTCGTATTCCCATACGAAGTCGCCGATTGAGACGTTGGTGTGTTCTTTCAGGAAGTCGCTAAGATAGACGGGATACTTCATGTCGGACATACGAATCATCGGAGTCCAAGTGAAGATCTTGCTGGTTGGATCAATTGCCATTTTATCTCCTTGAGAAGGGGACCGAAGTCCCCTTTTACTATTAGTCAACAGTCATCGCCTGAACACCCGTCAGATCCGTGCCGTCCCAGAAGAACGTCAGGATAGTACGGACTGTTCCGAGAGCCGGAGGGGTCCCGTTTGACCAAGCCATCGGAGAAGGCCACGTCATAGCGCCACCCTTACCTTTGAACTTGACGACAACCGTCATCGCACGACCAGCCGGGAGGTTGGCAATGGTGATGGTTTTAGCCGTGGTTCCGTCAACTTCGAACACGTTGGCAACCGCAGCGTCCAGTGCGCCAGTGGCGGACATAACACGCAGGTCATAACGATCCAGTTTCACCCACGCACCGTTAGAACGGACGTAGTAGCCAGAATCCCCTGGGGCCTCGGTTACTTCAACCAGTGACCAGTCACCGTCGATACGGGCGTACTGCTTGCCGTCCTTCGGTGAGTCATAGACGTTGCCGCCGCCCATGTAGCCCATCGGTGCCCAAGTGGTTGCGTTAGTCTTGCGGAAGAACTGCAACGTTGAGGAGTTCAGGAAGTAGTCGCCTACACGACCATCAGCAGGACCCGGATCACGGTCAAACACGATCCACAGGCTACCTTGGTCACCCTTATCACCTTTCACACCCTGCTGGCCTTGTGGGCCTGGGTCACCTTGTGGTCCTACTGGACCAACTGGACCTTGGATACGTCCGAGGTTTTCGTAGGCAGAACCTGTCCATCCCCAGAAGTCGCCTTGGATCAGGTAACCCTGTCCGAGAGTACCAGTTGACGGCAGTTCAGAAGAGTTCTCGAATTTACCCAAGATCTCCACGCCCGGGCCGATGTCCCCTTGAGGACCCTGCGGACCAGTTGAACCAACATCACCTTTAGGACCTTCAGGACCTTGCTCACCCTGCGGGCCGTCTGGGCCAGCCGGGCCGACAGGACCTACGTCACCCTGATCACCCTTATCGCCCTTCGGTCCTTGCGGGCCTTCAGGTCCAACTTCCCCTTGTGGTCCACGGGTAGTGCCCATGTTAATCCACGCAGTTCCGTTCCAAGAGTAACCTACACCAGTGTCCAGCGCCACACGGAAGTCACCAACGGTGTTTCCAGATGCAGGCAGAGCAGCTTCGTTGGCAACGGCTTCTTTCGGGGTCAGGCCCGCACCGTTGTTACCAGTGTCGCCTTTGTCTCCCTTATCGCCCTTGTCGCCTTTCTCACCTTGAGGTCCGGTGTTACCGCGAGCCATTCCGGTGTTAACCCACTGCAAGCCGTCCCATGCGAAACCTTTACCTTCGTCAACGGTGGTCCAGAAATCACCAACTTCGTTGTTTTCGGTAGGCAGGTTTGCTTCAGCAGGAACAGTGCCTTTTGGATTCAGGCCAGTGCCTTTATCGCCCTGGTCTCCCTTCGGTCCCTGCGGACCTTCAGCCCCGGTATCGCCTTTAGGACCAGCGTCACCTTTGTCGCCCTTGGCTCCGGCTGGGCCTACAGCACCAGTTTCACCTTTAGGGCCACGGACTGGGCCAGTGTTCTGCCAAGCAGTGCCGTTGTACACGTACAGATCGTCACCGATCAGCCATGCGTCACCGATGGCAGCGCCTGACGGCAGTTCACCTTCGTTGGCCTTGGAGCCGAGGATGGTCAGGCCAGCGCCGACATCGCCTTTCTCACCTTGCAGGCCAGTAGCACCACGAGGACCTTGCGGACCTACGTCGCCTTTTGGACCTTTGATGGAAGCCAGGTACTCAGTCAGAGAGCCTTGGAAGCCGTCTTCAACCGCCAGTGCGTAGTTGTCCTTTCCGACAGGACCTTGCTCACCAGTGTCGCCTTTGTCACCTTTCGGCCCGGTAGCTCCGGTGTCACCTTTCGGACCTTGGAAGGAGCCGAGGTTTTCCCAGTTACCTGCACCGTCAGATACCCAAACGTTGGTGTCGATCAGGTACGCATCACCCGCATCAGCGCCGGACGGAAGACTTGCTTCGTCAGCTACTTTGCCGAGGATGTTGATGGCGTTGGCGTTCTTACCGTCTACACCCGGATCACCTTTGTCACCCTTGTCGCCTTTCGGCCCTTGAGCACCAACCAGTGAGTTCAGGAAGTCAACCTGAGAACCCTGATGACCGTTAGCCAGCCACACTTGGTACGCAGATTTACCTTCAGGGCCAACCTGTCCAACAGTCTGCCATTTGTCGGTATCACCCGTCCAAACGTACATCTTGTCGTTGATGATGTAGCAATCACCAGGTTTGTTGCCTTCGTCAGGCAGGAACGATGGATCAGTGAACGCACCCAGAACTTGCAGACCGATACCGTCAGCCCCTTTCAGGGAGTTCAGCCACTCGTCTACGGTCCCGATGAAGCCAGCATTCTCAGCCACTTCATACGCAGAGAAACCTTCAGGCCCCGCGAAGTTACCGATGTTCTTCCACTGCTTGACGTTGGAGTCATTCACAACAGTCCAGAAGTTCTGACCGATCACGTAAGTGTCGCCCAGTTCCATCTCTGCAACTGACGGAAGCTGATCTTCACCGTCCAGCTTGTCGATAACGTTGATGCCGATACCCGCCGGGCCTTTCGGACCTGCTTCACCACGAGCACCCTGTGCGCCCGCCGGGCCAGTATCACCCTTGTCGCCCTTCGGACCTGCTTCGCCCGTTTCGCCTTTCTCGCCCTGCGGACCTTCCGGGCCTTCTGGGCCTGCCGGGCCGACTGGACCTTCAGGACCCTGTGGGCCTGCGTCACCTTTGTCGCCTTTGTCACCTTTTACAGTGGCAACGAAGATCCCGTCTGCCTTGACTTCGATCTTGTTGTCTGGGTCAGCAGAGATTTTGGTCTCTTGAGGACGGACATACAGAGCGCCCTGACGGATTTCCAGGGTATTGTCTTGGGCAACAGAGACAGGGACAGACAGACCAGCAGCGCCGACCTTCAGTGCGTTACCTGCATCTGGATCAACGATCACATCGATCTGAGTCTTGGACTTGCCAGTGGCGTCGGCCTTGATCTCGATGGTTTTCTTAGGGGACGTGGTGGACACGTTCACCGGGTCGGAGTATACTCCTTCCAGCGCCGGGTTGCCAGCGTTAGTCGCCTCTTCCGCCGTGATGTAACGGACGGTGTTGCCGTCTTTGGCAGAAACCTTGGTGTCGCTTCCAGCAACATACAGACCCTGCTCGTTCTGAGAGCTAACCACTTGCAGGCGGTTACCCTGACGGCGGGAGATGTTGATGTTGGATTGAAGAGGGGCAGATTCAGTACCGTCACCCGTCAGGATGGTAGATACGGTATCTTGGGTTTTGATACCCGTGAAGTTTCCACCTGAACCACCGGAAGTGGTCGCAGACGGGTCAGGGACAGTCACGAGGACTTCCACGACTTTATCTTGATATTCAGCCATTACTTTCTCCGGGAGAGGATTGGAGGAGTGGCCCCAAATAGGGGCCGGAGGGAATTACAGTGCAGCCTTCAGATCTTCCAACATTGCGTCAAAAGTCTTGGCCTTGCTCAGGGAGATTTCCAGAGTCAGAGCGAATGCTTCCAGTGCAGCTTTAGCGGCAGCTTTCTTGCTGTCGTCACGCAGTGCTTCGGCCCGCGCCAGGATTGCAGCTTTGTCTTCGTCAGAACGACCAGAAACTACCTCGGCCTTTTCTTCGATGACTTCTTCAACTTCTTCCTTGACTTCCGGTGCAGGTTCGATTACAGTTGTCTGTACCAGATTAGCCAGAGGTGTTTCTTCAGGGGCATCCGCCGGGATAACTGCTTCACGGATGGCCTTGATTTCTGCCACGGTCTCTTTGAACTTAACAGGGCACTTCGGCTTCTCGTCGAAGAATACCAAGTAAGCATGTCCCTTCTGAACGGAGGCGATCGTGTTGATGCCCAAGGCGGTCATGCGCTCAATCTGTTCGAGGAACTCGTAGAGATTCCGCCCCATCACCAGTTCATTGTCATAGGAATACAAGAACGGTGGCAGTCGGCCTGATGCGTCCACATCCAGCTTCGGCAGGTATTCGCCGAAGAACTTCAGCATGTGGTATTCGCTCTGGAAAACTTCCAAATGCGGTTGTGCCATTATAGGATACTCCTTCGTTGATAATCAAAAGCCTATCTTACAATGGTACACTATTTTGGATAAAATGTACAGACCAATAAAAAAGGCCACCCGAAGGTAGCCTTTTTCAATTATGCGAACTTACCAGTTGACTTAACAACCAACTCTGGGCGGTTGTTGACGGTCAGGAAGGAAGTCTCAGATTCGACTTTCGCTTCACGCAGGTACTGAGACTCTTTGAAGAACACGTACAGGTCTTGAGCAACCTGGTTCGCGTCACGCAGAGTGTCGCTTGGAGCGTAGTACATCTCGAACATGCGAGTGATACCACGTGGGAAGATGTACGCTTCACCCGGGGCGATGTTACCGGAGATGTCTTCGATGAACAGGATGTTCTTGTGTTCGAAGATACGGTTGTTCGCGTTACCACCCAGACGACGACGCAGCATTTCCTGAGTCGATGGGTACTGAGAGTAAGCGCCAGTAACCTGCGGGTGCTGGATCAGCGCGGTGAACCACTTACGGGATGCCAGAACAACGATCTCGTAGTTGTCGCCATTGTCGCCAGCCCAGTCGATGATGTGAGCACGAGCTTCTGCTTCCAGAACTTCGATTGGGTCAGTGCCCAACTTGGTGAAGTCAACGTCAGCAGTCTGCTGGGTTGCGCCCCACACATCGTAGTAGTCGTACTGGCATACTTCGTCGTCTGGAGACCAAGACTGGCCCTTCAGAGCGGCGTACATTGCCTTAGACTTCAGGATTGCGTGGCTACGACGCAGACGGGCCATGATCTTCGCAACTTCAACATCAACGCTCGCCGGGGCGTTCTCGGTGCCGAACTCACGGAAGTTCTGAATGTCAGCACGATCGATTGAACGGTCCAGTGGGAAGAACGGGATGTTCAGGTTGATGATCTTTTTGCGGTTGTTGCCCAGGTGCTGACGAACGCCACCACGCTGAACCGCCTTGATCTCACCTGCACCGTCGTCTTCACGCTCGATACGAGCGGTAGTGGTACGACCATAGTGTTCAGTGAACAGGTTCATGGACTGGAGCAGAGTGTCCACGCGAGGCATGGTCTGGATCAGGCCAGTGTAGTCCAGGATCTGAAAATCGCCATTGATCATTTAAAATATCTCCTACAGAAATTAGAGTACGGAACCGATGAACTGGGTGCCAACGATTTTGTCAGTTACCTGGTTGCCAGCAGCTTCCAGAACGTCGATACCAGCAGCGTCGATCTTAGCACCGTCCGCATAAACCAGTTTCAGAGCATTCAGGGTCAGACCGCGAACAGCCAGAACCATCGGCAGGGATTCGCCATCTTCAGGAGTAGCGCCCTTCCAATCGGTAACGCCCGGCAGTACCTTGCGGTCAACCAGAACGCCGTAGATGTCAGCCGCATCAGCAGCAGAGGCTACCGGGGTGCCGTCTTTCTTAACCAGCAGGCCAGCGACCAGAGTTTTTGCGAAGGTCATGTGGACTTCTTTGAAGTTCCAACCAGTGTCACCGAAAGCGATAACACGACCCAGAACGATGTCGGAGTAGTTACCTTCGAGAGTAGCAACGTATGCTTTAGCCATTATCAGAGTTCCTCAATTAGGCGTTAATAAAGTCAGCGGAGGTAGCAGCTTTAGCGAGTTCTGCTTTTTTCTCGGCGATAACACGGTCCAGACGGGCCTGTGCATCTTCAGAGCCTTTTGCCACTTCAGTCAGTTCACCTTCACCACCGACAGGCTTGCCGTTTGCGAATTGTGCCTTAACCGCTTCGATCTCTGCGTCTTTAGCAGCCAGAGCGTCGTCCTTCTCTTTCAGAGAAGCAGCAGCTTTTTCCAGTACAGCAACCAGAGTCGCCTGCGCCGGGTTTTCAATTACGTCAGCAATCGCTTCACGCTGTTCAGCAGCAACGAAGGTAAAGCCAGCGGCTTTCTCAACAGCTACAGCGCGTTTAGCGGCAACCTGTGCCTTGACGATTTCTTCAGCAGCGCCGAAAGTGGCTTGCATCTTGGTCATCTGGGCAACCAGGTTTTCGTTGGCCTTCATCAGGTCAATGAATTGCTGGGATTTGGTTACATCAACTTCTTTCTCCACGGGATTCTCCTCGATGGTGTTGGTAGACGCTCCAGCGGAGCTTTCAGTTGGCGTTACAGGAGTTGCAGCTTTCTGCGTCTCAGTCGGCTTGACTTCTGGAACGTTTGGGGTTACAGTTGCCGTATCGCCGAAATCGAGAGCGAAGTCAGAGCAACCTTCCTCGAACTGTTGACGAGTTTTGATCAGTTCAAATTGTTCATGGAGGGTCAGTTCAGCGCCGTCACGGGCTTTCTTGATTAGCTCAATGGATTCCAGCTTGGAGTCAATATACTCCTGATGCTGTTCGTTCCACTCGGCTTCCCAAGAGTCCTCACGGGCCGGATTGTCCTCGATGTTCTGCTCAAACTCGGTTTTGAATCCCAGAACTTTGGTCAGCAGTTCAGCATCGCTGGACCACATGTTGAAGAAGCGACGCAGGAACTCTTCCATGCTCACTTTCAACTGAACCTGTTCAAGGGATTTGATGATCTCGACCGTCAGTTTACTGGGGTCGATCTCGGATTTGGTCAGGAGGCTGACGTGGCGGTTATTCGCGCTGTAGCCCTGGTCTTTGTGAGTGAGAGCGATGCCGCGAGATTTAATCCGGCGACCCTTCTCGATCCACGTTTTGATCGTCATTCTGCTTCCTCTTCTTCAAGCGAAATACTGAAGTCCAGATGGGAGAGTTCATTCGTCTCATCGTTCAGGATTCCCCCGCACTGAAGAGACAGGCCACCGACAATCCCGGCCTTCTTCAACTCCCACGTTTCAGGAGTGTACTGAACTTTCGCAACCCAAGACCCGGCTTTAATCACTTCGCCAGTCTCAGCAACTGTCACGTCGAACTCCGGTTGAATCCAGTGGTCAACGATTTTCCAAGTGTCCGTGTCGAACATATGGAAGAGGTTCTCGGTTACCGCACCAAGGTCCTGCGCCTTCTTGAAATCCTCATGAGCCTGTTTCAAGGTCTCTTTAGACATCCACTGACCATGAAAGTCAGGAGTGTCCGGTTCGTAGATGATCTCGTAAGAAATCATCTCTTCTACCTCTGCGGACTTCTGAACGAGGACAGAGCCAACGGCCTTAGCGATAGAGGCATTCTTATTGAAGCCTTTAGCCAAGAACTCGTTGGCCTTAACCACAGCTTGACTCTTTTGGATTCGAGTCAGAGAGGACTGCGGTGGAAGGTCGGAAAGGGTAATGTTTTCCATCATTGCTCCCGTGTTAATTATTTTAGCACTAAACGAAGTGTTTGACAAGCACTTGATTTCATGGCAGGATTAATTATCCAGATTTGCCGCTGAATTATCACGTGCAGAGCTAATCTTGCCAGTGCCGTTACCTGAAGATCCTTTGGTCATGCCGTCTCCGGCTCGACTGGTATCTTCACCAAGCATCTTCAGAAGGTCATCCAGGGAAATGTCGTCGGCAATTTTCATGTCGATGCCCATTACCTCAAGAATTTTGTTAATAACTTCAGGAGACTTCGGCAAATAACCAACAGCACCAATACGCTGAATTGCTTTAGAGAAACCTTCCATGTCCACGTCAACGATCAGGCCGGACTTGACGACTGGCATCTCAGTCTCTGGCAGACGAATATCGTTCAGAGCCAGAACCTGTGGTACGAGGTTCTCGTTCAGCGCTTCCATGATGATCTCATTTACTCGCTGTACAAACTGCGTGTGGATGGTCTGCTTGGACTCAGACAGGTTGTAAGAACCGCCCTTGTCGTTACCAACGTTGATGAAGCCTGCACCCAGTCGGTCAAGAATTGACTTCTTACGGTCACTGATCAACTGTGCGGTACTGTACTGCTTGCCCATACCATCGATGCCCTTCAGGGTCATTGAGTATTGAGGGGCGTTGTCTTTGGTGTCAGACGGCAGCATGAAGAATGACTGTTCACCGGAGTGGGCGTTAGCCGCATCCATCATCAGGCCGTGGACCATCTCCGCTTCCGGGGAGGTCGGGTCGATGTTGGCCTTATTCAGGATCTGGGATGGGATCTTCAATTCGATCACACCGCCCATGTCCTTCGTGGCACCAACCACTTCCAGGTTTTCAATCAGAATCTTTTCACGCCATGCACGGTAGCAACCAACCAGCGGGGAAACACCCAGCGCTTGGGAGGTGGAACCACCAGTGGTCATCAGCATGAGTCGGTTCATCGGGATGATTACGTCGCCGTTGCCAGAAATGGCACGACCAATGTAACCCATCTCGGTGTTGGTGTAGTTCTGGAATGCAGTCAGTGACTGCTTGACCCCGAGGATCTCGGAACCGTCTTCATTGTACACCAATGGGTTAGTACGGCTCAGGGAAGCCTGCGGGCGGAAGGCCAGATTCTTAATCTTGAACTTGCCAGCATATTCCCCGGTAGTCGCACGGACATACACTTTCTCTACGACAGACAGGCCGTATTCGTTGAAGGTCGCCGCATCACGGGCGAACTGACGCAGGGTCTGTCCTTCCATGTTACGCAAGCAATACTCAATGAATTTGGCAGCATCCTTGGACGCCTGTGATTCACCGGGGATTACTTTGAAGTCCTTGAACGCTTTCTCTACGAAAGTATACAGCATGTCGAGGCCAGTTGCTACGGTAGCATCCTGCTTCATGGCCTCCACCGTCCCGATCAGTTGGGGCCAGCGAATTTCCTGCTCTTTCATGCGTTCGGTTTCAATCTGAACCTTGGAGAGGGCAATGGTGCCCTGCTCACGCATACGGAGACGAGAAACATTCATTTGCTCGCTGGTCGCTTTCTTGACCTGAAGAGAACGCTTTTTAGAATTACGTCTGGACACGGCATATCCCCTGTGTTATTATCGGCGCATCGAATACATAGTTGGGGCATTTGGTCGAGGAATAGCGACAGCACGGACGACTTCGGTCTTCTCCAGGAAGTTGATTCCTGATGCCGTGGCATCCGCCCAGTCATCCTTACGGGAACCAGTAGACCGCTCACCGTTGAAAGACTCAAGTTCTTTCATCAGGGCCGTGTAGGTTTCCAGTGGGAATGACTTCTTAACGATCCGAACAAATCCGTTCTGCGCCAACTGGGCAAACGGAGAGAAGCGCGTCAGCTTCGATTTGTTACCGGGCGTCGGGTCTTTCTCGACAGTGTACCCTTTCGAAATAAGATCGCGTGAGGACGTGGTGAACTCAGAAATACCTGCCTGACCGGGGTCAACAGAGAAGATAACGATCGTGTCGTCACCATCGTGCATCGCCTGTTTCGTGATGATCACATCACGCTCGCCTGCCTTCTTACAGAAGCGGCCTTCGGTCCCGGTAGACCATTCACCATTGTCTACGAAATCTTCGTGGTAGTCACCGAACAGGTAGTAGAAACCATCCTGATCTCGGGCCACACCGATACCTGCGGTAAAGTCGGGGGTCTTGTTCGCAGTTGAGCGCTCAGTACCCGCCTTATCGTAAGCACGGACTTTCGTGACGTTCATCGGGAGGCAATCAACCTCTTTCAGGAACTCACGTTTGAAATAGTTTGCACCTTCCGGGCGAGCGTCCCAGTTGCCGTGAAGCAGACGGGCGCGGTCAACATCGTTCAGACCTTCCAACTGGGCAAGGTATTCCGGGTTGTTGATCAGCATCGGAGGGTTGTCGTAAATGGTGGACGAAATGAAGCTGAATGAAACCGGGCGAGTTTTCTTGCCGTAGCGTTCAATCAGTTCTTCTCTTGTCGCACCCCAGATGTAGTTATCGTCGATACGGACGAACCAGCGAATAACGCCATCCCTTTCCGGGATCGGGAGTCCTGTCTCGTCGAGATACCAATCGATCAGTTCACGCAGCTTATGATCAGGGTCCGGGTTACAGGAGACGATCATGCGGGAAGGGTACTTGGAGTTTGAACGCAAACGAGACATCATGTACTCAAGCTGTTCCCACTCGAACTGAGTTCCTTCGTCAACACCGATCAGGGTAAATTCCAGACCTTGGATGTTGTATTTATCCGCGACGTGCTGCATGGATTGCCACTTCACCGTTGCCCCGTTGGGGAACGTTGCAGTCATCTCGTTCTCTTTGAACTTAGGCTTGACTGACGGTGGAAGTTGGTTGTAAATGTCCTTGGCTTTATCGAACAGACCGCCCTGACCACGAATCTGAGGCACTGTACGGCGGAACATGATACAAGCTGTACGTGGGTCATCGATAATCAGCAGAGGCATTAGCTGGAGCAGATAAGACTTACCTGAACCTGCCGCGCCGCCGATGATAAGGATCTGTGCGTCGGATTCGAGAACCATCTGTTGCTTACGACTCGCCGGGGCGAAAGTAGCTGACATGTATTCTCCAGAATTAATTTGACATGAGTCATTAGTAGGTATATTATCACAAAGTGGCCCAAAAGAAAAGGCCCTCCGGTTAGGGAGAGCCTTTTGGCACAATCACTTATCCTTTTCGCAGACTTCCCCAACCGGATCGTGGAAGAGGTTGCAGACATATTGCTGAAGGTCTTCAAGTCGGCGTTCAACGGTCCCGGCCCGCAGGTTGTTGTTACTCATGACAACTGCGGCTTTACCATCGTCAGTTCCCTTCTCAAGGTACTGCTTTGGTGGGGCCTTGCGCATCAACTCTCTGTTCGGCTTGTCTACCAGGTCTTCTACCGTGGTGCCTTTGAAGGCCACTTCCGGGATTCTGTCTTTATCCGCACAACCAGACAGTGCCAGAACCATAAACATCCCGAGAATAAACTTACGCATTATTCCCCCAGTGAGTCGTTATACAGCTTGATGAACTTGTCGTCGAGGCTGTGTTTCTTTGCCTCCGGCGACTGGCTGTATTCCAGTTGCTGTTTGACGATGGCATCACGCTTCTTCTGTTCTTCGATCAGCTTCCCTTCCGACAAAAGATTCAGCGTGTAGTTCAGCGCCGTGTTCTTGGCCTTCTCGTCGTCAATCATGGCGACGTACTCCTTGCCTTTCTTCTCCCACTGCACATTGGCAGACTGGAAGCCACGGTCATAGGCCGCATCCTCTTTTGTCCCAACGTACCAGTTAAAGGCGAAGAAGATCAGGACTGCGGCTGCGATCCCGATCAGGTATTGCTTGTACTTGAGAATGAACTTCATCAGATTTTCTCCAATGACACCTTAATGCGCTTGATGTTGCCGTATAGGGTTTTTGCAGTGCCCAACCCCGCAGCTTCTCGTGGATTACAAAACACCCAGAGGCTGGTAAAGTAGTTTGAGTTGTGGGTGTATGGCCCACCAACCCCCACCTTACCCTCCATTCGTGCCCTAATGGTAGTAGCATTGAGGTACTCAATCCGAAGGTCCTGCATCGTGCTGTCACCGGGAACAGTTGTAGAACCCCCTGATGAAGAAGAAGGGTTAGATACAAGGATCATCCCGTAAGATGAGGATTTCGTCATTGAAAATCCCAGGCGGAAAGTATTACCATTGAAGTGACCACCTGTCCCGAAACAAGTTCCTGTAACCGGGGACTGAAACTCAATTTGGTATACCAGCTTTTTCCCGGCAGGGATCACGGAAGGCGGTTTAAACCAAGATGAAGACCAGTGGTAGCAATTTCCCGCCAACGACATAACCTTGCCATATTCAGCATGGTTGATGATCTTGTTGGTATATCCCGCCTGTCCTGCGTAACTGGCTAAGTAACGGGATAGTGTGTTTCCGGTGATCTGGTCAATCATCACCTCGTCGCCCTCTTCCTGCATTTCTGCATCAAATAGGAAAAGTGGCTCATCATCAGAGGGCATCTTCGCCCCAGCAGTCAAAAGTTCAAGCATTGTGTACCTCCTTTCCATTAGTTTACCACTGAAAGCACAAATAAAAAAGCCCTCCGCGAAGGGAGGGCACTGAGGCGAAGGAGAGGAGATATTTGTTCTTATTATAGGAATACTACGAGGGTATTTGGCAGAAGAGGAGAGACTTGAACTCTCAAGCCCCGAAGGACTACGGATTAGCAGTCCGTTGCGGCTACCAGTTTCGCCACTCTTCTAAATTGGCGGAAGATTGAGGAGTCGAACCCCTGCCCTTTCGGACCCCTCCGGGTTCAAACCGGATTGCCAGCCACTTAGCGGAATCTTCCTGAATTTGGCTGGGGTTGCTGGATTCGAACCAACGCATACGGGGATCAAAGCCCCGGGCCTTACCGCTTGGCTAAACCCCAGTTGAGGTGAGATAATCCGGTCACCACGGCAACTTCGATAATTAAAAACCCCGTGATTGTCATTTCTGACCACCCAGGGTGTCATTTTGGAGCATCCACTCGGATTCGAACCGAGGGTTCCGACTTGGAAGGACGGAGTGTTAGACCGCTGACACTATGGATGCTAAACGCTCAGGTCCGAAGAAATCTGAGCCTTGTGTATGGTACTCCAGGAGAGATTCGAACTCGTCACTGACATGAACCTAAATCAAGTGCCTCTACCAATTGGGCTACTGGAGCAATATTTGGTCGGTGTAGCAGGATTCGAACCTGCGGACCCCTCGGTCCCAAACCGAGTGCTCTACCAAACTGAGCTACACACCGTGAAAGTGGTTTTGAGATGGGAGTCCGGGTCCTGTACAGCCTAACCTGTTGTCAATTGGCAGCTATCGCGCGATTCGCACTTCCGACACAGGATTTAACTGTTACACCTCAAAGATGGCACACCCAACGAGACTCGAACTCGTATTTCCCAGCGTGAAAGGCTGGCGTCCTATTCCAATTAGACGATAGGTGCTTTAAAGCTGGCTGATCTACCTGGATTCGAACCAGGGTAAACGGATTAACAGTCCGCCGTAATAACCGCTATACGATAGATCAAAAATAGGGTGCGCCCCTTCTGCTGTGGTTGGCAGAGATCCAGAACACAGTTATACTGTGGGAGGAACAATGCCCCAGGGAGCTTCAGTTGGACGACTTGCGGCTGTACTACCATCTGGGCTGAGTGGTTGCCTTTTAGGCTCCAGCATTTACCAGCTTGGCACCGCTTCCTCTTCTGGTGGGCCGTCAGGGATTCGAACCCCGAACCTATCGCTTAAAAGGCGAGTGCTGCTAACCGTTGAGCTAACGACCCGAATTTGGTGGAGCCGGGTGGATTCGAACCACCGTGTGGGATACCCGATTTACAGTCAGGCGCATTCGACCGCTCTGCCACGTCTCCAAATTCTCTTTTGTTCGGCTCACCTGACATCCATGAGGCTGCGCCACCTCATATAGACCTTATTCGCTAGACCGCCCCGTTGTACACCGTGACTATCCTGCGAGTTCGTTAACAGATGCCCGACAAAAGAGAACTTCTTAACAAAGGCCCCTTCGGGGCCTTAATCTTCACCTTCTGCCATCTTGTACTCCCGGATCTCTTTCGTGATGGGGATCGCTGCTTTGATCTCATCAGATGTTCCGGCATGAGTAGAAGAACTTGCTGAAGTCGTGCCGCCAGCGGCCTCGTCTTCGTTATCCTCTGCGGTGTAGAGATTGTGAACCTCTTTCGCCTGCTCAAGGATGTACTTAGCCGTGGTCTCTTTAACTTTCTCGGTGCCCGTAGTGAGCAGACCTTCGAGAGTCTTCAGAGCTTGCGGCGTCAGACGGGCTAGTTCGCCACGAGCAGAGATGATTGCCTTTTCAAGAGCAATCGCCGTGCTTTCTTCGCGGCTGGGACGGCCTCGCTTACGAGTAACAATCGCAGCTTTGGTCATAAAGCCCCCTGTTTTCTAATCAGTTTATACATCTTAGCAGTTAAACCGACATTAGTCAACAGGTTACATTAAATTTGGTGCGCCTTCCCAGATTCGAACTGGGAACCCCTGCCGTTTGAAAGCAGTGCCTCTGCCAATTGGACTAAAGGCGCAGACCTCTCAGCAAGTCCGGTAGCTTTACACTCCGGGGGAGAGAGGAATGGGCAGAGGACGTATGCCCGTGGGGTTGACTTCCCCTTCTCGTCCAGCAATTGCCTGTTTTGCGTCACGGGTGTCTTTCGACAAAAGCAACCGTCGCTATTCCGAGGCAAGTCGATGGAGCCGCTGTCTTCCGGCTGAACTGGCCCAACGTCATCGCAGAGGGTCCACTTAATCCATCCACCTACTTGATTGTCATCTCGTTCGGGACATTTTCAGATTACCTGTAGAACTATTCTTTGTCAACAGGCTTTTTACCGTTTGCACAAAGATTGCACATGATTGTTCGTTTTGGGCCGAGATACTGGTGACCGCAGACGAAGCAAAGGCAGATGTAACCCTTATACTCGTGGTTCCGGGGGTTATCCTCCCCCGGCAGGTGGTTAAAGGTCCGGGCGCTCATCGAACACATCCACGTCTTCAGCGGAACGGATACCTTCACCCCATCCGGTCAGGAAATCATACTCGTCAAACATCCCAGTTCTCCTCTCCGAGGCCCCAGTCTTCCTCACGGCTGATGCCTTCCCCGTAGCCAATCACTAATTCAGTGCTGTTCATTTGACCTCCCCTGCGAAAGTAGCCTTCACTTTGGTTTTGCCTGCGTCGCCCATGTTCCTGTTCAGAATGTCTTCCATTGCTGCCGGGAATCGGGCGTCTGCCAGGGCGTATACGAGATCTGGACCAGAGATACCGTCCAGCTTTTTGATTTCTTCGACCAAGCCCGCATCTTCTGACAGGAAATGGTCATCATCAACGTCGATGGTTACCACGTACTGAAACTTCCTCATTCTTCCTCCTTCAGGATAGAGAGTTTATACCGCGAGGTCGAATCAACCTCATTGGGATAATAGGAGTATAGGTGATTACCGTCACCGAAGTCAACCTTCTTCCAATCTTCCAGTGGGAAGCCTACGGTACTGAAGGCTAAGTCGTCAGCCTCTTCGATGGCATCTTGCAGGGATTGGAAACGTTCAGTGTGTTCTTCGGAGGTGTAATCGGGGGTAACAAAGCTGAGAGTGAGTTTGAAAGGATTCATAAGTCCAACAGTAAGTTAATCAAGTGATATGGTCATTTTACTGGAGGACTTGATGATAGTCAACGCTTGACGAGAGAGTCCATAAATTCTGCGAGGACGGGATTGTAACCCGGGGTGAACGACATCTCTACCCGGAGAACACGGTTTTTCTTGTCCTCTTCCGATAAGGGCTGTGCAGGTTCGAAGTCTACGAGACCCTTTACCTCTGTGCCTCCGATAAAGAGCCGAACAGACTCGTTGTCATAAACGCGCTGTGCGACGTTCTCAGCGTTTTCTGCGTAGTAATCAAGCAAACCCTCGTCTACGGAGAGTTGTGGCTCCTTAGAGCGATCCAGGTGGGTTGCTGCACGATTATGGTCGTGTTTTGCGACAAGGTTTCTCATTTGTCCTCCAGATGGTAGAAAACCGCCCCGGAGGGCGGCTTGATTTTAGTTCAGGTTTGCTGCAACACGCTCACGAATTTCAGTCAGCGTTTCGTCAACGAGCAGTTTACCGTCGCGGAATACCGGGCGCAGTTCGTTGTCTGCTGCCGCCGACTCTTCACGAGACAGGTTATCGACCAGTTTCAGTTCGCCATCTTCACCACGGACAACCTTCAGGAAGCCTTGGGCAGATTTCTTGCCGAGGTCTGTCTTCGGCTCTTTGACCACCATGATCTGCTGACCATCGATAATCGCACCAGTTGCCTTCACTGCCATACCCAGAGAATCACGGGTATTGAACTGGGTGGTGAAGGAACCAACGCCGTACACGATGTTGCTGGATGCAAAACCCTTCGCTTCCAGGCGCTCGAAGATCTCCGTTGCACGAGCCACAGTGATGGAGTCACCGTAAATCAGACCAACGTGAGTATCGAGGGTACGGTAACCTTTAGAGTTAACGTCGCCGCCGAAGACATCCCACAGCAGTTCAACGGAGCCTTTCTGTTCGTTGGTCAGTTCCGGCTTGTCGATTGCCGTAACTTTGCTGCCGTCAACGTAGTAGTACGTGTACTCAGCACGGTTCCACTCAATGGTGCCACTCATGCGGTACAGTTCACCACCGAACATGAAGAAGCGTTCAACAATATCCGCACCACGAACGCCGTGTTCAGTTTCTTCACGAACTTCTTCAACCGCCGATTCCAGCGCCCAGTCTGCCGCTTTTTCCAGAGAACCAGCTTCGTCGAGGTTCTCGATTTTACGCCAGTCCAGTGTGCCACAGATGATGTCTTCCGGTACGCCGGAGTCAGGGCGGAACACTACACGACCATCACGGGCCATGATTTCGTTCTTCAGGATACGAACGCCTTCGGTGATCAGACGGAACCAGTCGTAGCTGTCACCAACGTAAGATACAAACCCTTTCGGGAAGAACTTCGTGATGTAGGTACGCAGGAACTCGACTTCTGCATGGAAGCGCAGGTCGTCCAGCGACATATCCGGGTGCTCAGAGCGGAGACGACCGATGATGAAGCCGATGTTCGTCGTCGCAACGCTGTGCTCGGATGCCGGGATAGAACCGGATACGAATTTGCCCTTCATGCCGTAATAACGGTTAGCATACAGAATCGCCGGGATGGTATCAGTACCCATCGAGTTCATCAGTTGGCCCAGTTCGGACTGTGCTGCATCGTGAGTACCAGCCTGTCCGCGATAAGCGAAGCAGTGGATCTGATACGGAACGTGCAGGTTGTTGTCACAGGTTTTCTGTGCCCAGTCTTCTGCCAATTTACGGTACTGCCAGAAAATTGTTGCCAGTGTGATGGTTTTCCAGTTCTCGGCAGAAATCACAGACTCCAGGTAGTTCGGGAGCCAGTAGAAGTCCTTGTGCGTGTTCTCGATGGTGAACAGCGGGACCTGTACCGGGGAAAGAGTACCTTCCGGCAGGGCGCGGATTTCTACCGGGAGATAACCCAGGTCGTGCAGCTTTTCGAAGCCCCACGTTTCAACCATGTCCGGGCCGATAGACAGATCGCAGACTTCTTTGAACTCGCCGATAACTTCCGATTTCGGTTTGTTGAAGAACTCACGGTTGAAGTGCTCAATCAGGAACCATTTAATGAAGCCTTGCAGCCCGGCTGACATGACACGCTGGTCGGCATCGCTGAAGTGAGCGAAATGCTTACTGGAGCGCGGGGTCATGTTGTCCTGAACGATTTCAGACTTCTTGCTGTACATGGAGATGTGGCTTGGTTTGTACCAGTCAGCGAACAGAATAGGCAGGTCGTTATGTAACATATTTGAATCTCCTCAGTAAATCGGGGCATCGTGCCCCGGAACGTGATGAATATTAGTGGAACTCGACCATGTTGTCAACCGATTTGAAAATATTATTTTCATTTCGGCCTTTGAGGTTCTTCATCCACGGATACGCAGAGTAAACCTCGTCGATAACGCCAGTGAACACATCGGCACCGTAAGAGTAAATCCCATGCGTGGTGTACAGGATAACTTCACGGGCACCTTGGGCACGAAGAACTTTACCCAGTTCGATGAATGTACGACCGCCGTCGCAGATGTCATCAATCATGACAACACGCTCACCTTCCACACTCGGGCCGGAGTAAGTGGTATTGGTGATCTCGTTGGTCAGAAGGTTACGGGTCTTGTTGCCAACACCGATTTCAGTATGACCGACCAGTTTTGCCAGCTTACTGACTTTCTTGATTGCCCCGGCGTCCGGTGCGACGATAATCGCATCACCAAAGAAGCCATCACCTAAAATTTCCAGCGCCATCTCATACTGCTCAAAGATGGATACGTTCTTGATGTGTGACGGAGACACATCGGAGTGCGGGTCATCCACAATCACACGGTCAAAGTTGCACAGGTTCAGGACTTGTCCGAACACTGCCGCCGACAGAGGCTCACCGTTGGTCATCACACGGTCCTGGCGGGCGTATGGGATATACGGTAAGTACAGGACCTTCTTGCACAGGTGCCCGGTGCCGCGACCGATACGGTTCCATGCGTCGTTAAACAGAAGCAGGTCCATCAGGGAATCTGAACTGTCAACGTGGGCATAGACAACGAGGTCTTTGTCACCCGTCAACGGTTTTTCCAGGTTTGCGTCGAATGGACTTGGGTGTTTGTAGCCCTTGATTCGTACATTGCGTTCACCCCCGGCAAAGCCGGAGACTTCCACGTTCAATGACGAGCCACCGAAAATTGCGTTAATCATGTTTCTCTCCTCTCAGTTAAAGTACAGCGATCTTACAAAAAGAAAAAGGCCCCGTCAAGGGCCTTTTGTTATTTAAAAGTAATTTTCAAACTCTTGAGGTATCCGCGCCACCCGGTGGTCCACGTGTATGAACCCCCGACAGACAGCTTCGACCCATTGCCAATGGTGTTGGCAGGGACAGACACGGAGGAGAAAAGATTCCCGTCTCGGTAGACAGAGATCAAACCGCTGCCGTTTGCATTCCTCTCGAACCTGACCGTTTCCCAAACATAGATGTTCGTTGTGTTCGGTGGTAATCCACGAACCCAGTTGCCATCAGTACCCATAAGGAAATACTGGATATATGTTGCAGGATACTGCCCGACAGAAAGGGAGATGCCCGGCGTAGCCGTGTGACCGGACGGGAAGTTTCCAGTCTCAAAGATTGACCCTTGACGTGCAGGACCGCCAGTGGGCCACTTGAACACCGCTTCGATGACGGAAGCCTTCCCTGGGATGTTCAAATCCTTGACCATCGGCGTTTCGAAATAGCCGCCCCCGGGGAAATAGAAACATTTCCCAACATCAGGGTCATCGACAACTCCACCATCTGTACCCAGCGTACCGACAAGGGTGAACGGGTGACCATTCTTGTCCCTGAACACCTTACTGCCGACATCAAGATTTTCAAAATCAATGTCGAGGCCCGCTGCCCCTTTGTTACCACCAATCATCAACAGTTCATTCATGTTTTCCTCCTGCCCCCATTTTAACAAAAATCGGTCAGATAGTCATTCCGTACTTCCCGAGGATCAGTGGGTTGTTGACCACGATGTAAATTCTGGTCCTTATCTCACCATCGGTGTTCATGTTTTCACGTTGAGTAGAGATGTACCCTGCTTTCTCCATCTTCGTCATGAACTGACTAATCTTTGGCCTTGAATTTGGTGACAGGCCGAACATGACTGCCAGCTTCTCCTGCGACTCATAAAAGCAGCGCCGGATGTCACGGCCTTCATCCGATGCAATCTTCGCAAAGAAGTCAAATCTCCAACTAAGCAAAACCATCCTTTTCAGTTCCTCTCCCTTCAGGTCAATGACCCACTCGTAAGGGAACTGTACGAAAGGTGCCTCCTTAACATCCAAATCTAAGTTTCCCACGTACCCTCCTTAACATAACCAACCATCAGTTTTACACGAGTTCAAAAAGGAGTCAACCCTGTTGTACCCAAAAAGGAACACTATACTATATTATCTTTAAACCCTCGCTACGCTCGCCCTCCGGGTCCGGTTTATTAATCTCATAATTTATTCGTTACACTCATAAATTATTATCTTTATAATTATTATTCATATCCATTCATAATAATTATTAAAAACAAGAAAACAATAGGTTTTTACTATGGATCTAACAGATCTTTATATAGATCTTACATGAAAAATTTGAAATTTAAAGTATTGACACGAGGATCATTTGATCTTATGATACACCACATCGAAACGAGACAACCATACGAGGGTTATAGAATGTTATTGAATAAGAGACGCAATAAAATGGATGAACTGGAATTAGCCCACCTGGAAGCTGTGCGTGAGGCATGGCACTCAGCGAAAGCTGGCCTGAAGGTCTGCATGGTCTCTGTCTACGAGTGTGGGTGGGACACCCTTCTGGGGCAGTATTATGGGGTGATGATCAAATATGTGGAAAAGGGCTTGATTTATCATCGTGTGGAAGATAGTATGAAGCCTGAACTCCAGCTTAACGCTGACGACCTCGAAAATGTATTGATTACGATGGAGATGATCTGATGAAACAGTGTGTGAATGAAGTTGTGGCCTTCGGTATGAACGATACCGAACTCCGTGTGGTAGCTACCGTGGCGGCATTTGCCGCCGTCGTGTACTTCTTTAAACTTATCCACAAATACTCATAAGGATCAGATCATGGAACAGTGCGTAAACAATGTTGTGGCATTCGGTCTCAATGGACTGGAGTTCTGTACCTTGGTGGCAGTTGCACTTGTGTGCCTCTGCATCGCACTCATCAAATATCTAAATCAGGGTATTGGCGAGACCAAGGAGGAGCGCTGGGCGAGGAAGAATCCGTTCTTGGCTGTGGATATGGATCTGCATCCTCGTGGGAAGAAACGCGATGTGTGGTAACTGTGCTGACGGGTCATACCCGAACTACGGCGTAGGGCCGCACATCTGCTTCTACAAGATCCCCGGCGCATCGATTGGACAATCTGTCCCGCTGCCGGAGTTACCGGATAACTATGTCGAAGACCCAGAGTGCCCCGGCCTGGGTGTTTGGTATTGTCCAGAGTGCCGGGCAGGTATGAAGGAGACGTAATGGCACTAAATTTTAGTGATGGTGTAGTTGACCGGATGGAGGAAATCTACCGGGCGCAGGAGAAGCCCCGCTTTTACAAGTGGACGATTGACATGAACGATCAGTTGGAGTACGTCGAGGAGCGGATTAACCGCGCCGGGATTGATCTGACTGTCACGAAGGTGAAGCAGAACTGTGACAACATGCACCTTACAGTATCCGGCGACCCGGATCACGTTGCATGGATGGACATGGCGCTTCTCGTTTGGTCACACAATAGACGGTGCGTACACCTGCTGGTGCTGGAGCATACCGGATGACAGAGACAATTATCGCGTATAAGTTGTTTCGTGTGCGAAAGGATGGTACGATAGGCCCTCTGTTCATCAACAGGCCGCTTGTGGTGGTCCCTGGTGAGTGGATGGAGGCAGAGTGCCACCCGACTAAGGGCTTCGCCTTACGGCCCGGCTGGCACTGCACACTGGCCCCTGTAGCGCCTCATTTGAAGACGGACCTGAAGTCGGGGGAAGTCCGCAAGTGGTACAAGGTGGAAGTGCAGGGCATAACAACATTCCAGAGGCCGGAGTCCCAAGGTGGGACGTGGGTCCTGGCAGAAAGACTTCGTGTCGTGGAGGAAATCGATGTGTGAGTGCGAAGAGTGCAAACGTAGTCTCCGGGTAGATAAGATCCGTGACTTCCTGAAGGAGCATGGGCAGAAAGAACTCTTGGAGCACCTTGAGGAGTTGTACGATACATACGCCCATGATAGTATGGATCACGACATGCTGAAGGCCATTGTTGAAAACAAGTGGCCCTCTGCTGAATTTCAAATGAAGAAGTGGGGGTGGCGTCGTGGGTAAGAGCTTATCGGAGAAGTGGCTGGAAGCCGGGATTGACAAGTGCCTCCAGCCGCCCGTGAATGAAGAGATTCAGATCGTCGATGACGGGGATGAGCCGGAGTATGACTCTCCGCACGGCAGCGTGTGGATCGTTGCGGTTGATTACGCCGGGAAGGTGACTGTTCTGGAAACCCCGAACATCCATCACGCTTTCCTCGAAAACGGGCCAGAGGCGGAATACCTCGGCCTGCCGCCGGATGTGGATGACATGGACCCGGGTGTTTATCGCTGGACGTGCAGTTATCATGCAAGCACGGACTGGGAAACCCAAGTCTGTGATGGTTGGGATTTCCATGTGGAAGAATCGGTGTTGCTCTGGTCTCCAGATAATGCTTGACGCGATCCGATTCCTTGCGGTATTCTTAGTTTCCGGCGGCGTACTTGTCGCCGGGCTTACAATTGTGGCATTGAGGAGATAATATGTCTAACGTAACGAGCATTCTCGCAGAACTGGCAGCAACCCGATCCCTGAAGGAGAAGGAAGCGATCCTGCGGGCCAATGCGGACAACGAAGGTCTTAAACAAGCCTTCCAGATCGCATACTCCAAAGAACTGAACTTCTTTGTCCGTGGGATGAAGAACATGTACGAAGATAGTGTTGGCCTGCGACCGCTGGCAGACTCTATCAATGATCTGGTCGAGAACATCGCGTCCCGCCGCTTCACCGGGGACGACGCCAAGTCGTATATGGAACAGTTGGTCGGCCTGTGTGCAGAGCCGGGCACACTGCTGCGAGTGATCAACCGCGACTTGGAGTGCGGCATCCAGACGACACTGACCAACAAGGTGTGGAAGGATCTGATCACGGAACCTCCGTATCAGAGCTACACCCTGTTCAAAGAAGATCTGCTGCGTAAGTTCGACTACAAGGGCGCTTTCTCCGACGAGAAGATGGACGGCCTGTATGCTGACATCATGGTGTGGCCTGAGCAGGTGATCTACCGCTCCCGCTCCGGCAAGGAACTCAACTTCCGCGCCCCGGAGAACGTTGAACGTGCGCTGATGAAGGCGGCAGTTGACGATGACGGCACAGCCAAGCCATATGTGGCACATGGTGAAGGTCTGGTTATTGATCCGAACGGCCTGCATGGTGTTATGGAACGTGCCGAGGGCAACGGCTACCTGAACCAAGACCCGGCAGACATCGATCGTAATCGTGTCCGGCTGGTGATCTGGGACCGTGTGACAATGGACGAGTACATCGCCCGTAAGTCGAAGCGTCCATACAGTGAACGCCGCATGTCGGCGCAGGGCCTCGCCTGGTGGGTTGAAGATCCTGAGCACATGCAGTTCGTTAAGGGCCGTCAGATCAATAGCCTCAAAGAGGCGATCGACCACTTTATCGAGATGCGTTTGCAGAAGAAAGAGGGCACCGTCCTCAAAGAAGCAAACATGCCGTGGGGCGACAACAAGACGAAGAAAGGCGTCAAGTTGAAGAACGAGTTCGATGTGGATCTGGTTGTGATCGGTACGACCCCGCACAAGAAAGATCCGGCGCTGGTCGGTTCACTGATCTGTCAAACTCGTGACGGCCTGCTGGAAGTCGGTGTTGGTTCCGGGCTTACCGATGCGCTTCGCAAGAAGCCAGCGGAGTATTTCATCGGGCAGATCATCACGATCAAGGCCAATGACATCACCAAGTCGGAAACCAAAGAGCTTCAGTCTCTGTTCCTGCCACGCCTGAACTACAAGTTCGTGGAGATCCGCATGGACAAGACCGTGGCGAACAGCCTGGAAGAAGTGATCGAGGCATCTGATTCGTTGCTGGATCTGCTGCGGGCAATCGCGGAGGATCTGGAATGACGGGATTCTGGGTTGGGTTTATTCTCTTCCTTGTCCTTGTTGCTGCATGGCTATGGGACAAGTTTGTAACTCCACGGCGGGCCACCCGGCCCCCGGTGCTGAAGATCATGGAGTTGATTCAGGACGGGAAGACCTTCACCGTCTATGACAACCTATCTGCGGCTGACAGAAAAGCCTGTCCTATGGCGGATTACGTTGTCATGGACAACGAGCGGAAGGTGAAGACCTACTTCTTCTGGGAAGTCTTCCACGAGGTCGCTATGGTAGAGGGCGATCTCGACTGGATGAATCAGCACGAGAAGGATCGTGTGTTCAAGGTTGTGTCCGGCATCTGTAGTGCCCGGTTCCGGGCCTGGCGTAAGGCCAGCGATCTGGAAAAAGCGGCCCGTGACGATAAGCGTCGTGACGAAGCCAAAAAGATTTACGAAAGTCGTTGACAGTGTACCGGGGTCATGTATAATGGCCCCACTGAAACAGAAAAGGAGAAGTTGATGTCCCAGTTTATTAAAGATGCCATTCGTACCGAGTCCCACAATTTCTATCTGGACAACGTTGGCCCGCGCCTTATCCACGCCTCTATGGGCTTGGTAACCGAAGCGGCTGAGTTCCAAGATGCCCTGAAGAAGTCCCTGTTCTACGGCAAGCCGCTGGACACGACTAACCTGAAGGAAGAAATGGGCGACCTGCTGTGGTATCTGGCGCTGGCGATGGATGCTCTGGAAACTGACTTCGACGCCGAGCAGGATCGTGTTATCCGCAAGCTGAAGGCTCGTTACCCGAGCAAATTCGAGAACGACCTGGCGGAAAACCGCGATCTGGCGACTGAACGTAAGATCCTGGAGACCGATAAGTAATGCCGCTGTACTCGTACAAATGCCCCGGCTGCGGGGCTGTCTTTGACCAGAATCGCAAGATTGCAGAACGTGAAACTGCCCCTTGCAAATGTGGCGAGACTGCTGTAAAGTCTTTATCCGCCCCTCGTGGCATTAAGAACGGGTATTTCGAGCAAGGCCGGATGTTCGTTCGATAGTTTCAAAAAGTTGTTGACGTACTGAAAATTACCGGGCATAATGCTCACACATTCACTGAAGAGGAGTAACACACAATGGCTAAAGTAGAACTGATCAAAACCCTGCCGTCTGACATCGAAACCCGTAAGCGCCTGGCAAACATCGTTCAGGAAGGCGTAGAAGCAGTACGTCGCCAGAAAGATGCGGCGCAGGACCTGAAAGATATTCTGGCAATCACCAAAGAAGACCTGAATATCGATCCGAAATTCCTGCGTACCCTGATCAACGGCGAATACGACAAGCAGGACGCCGCAGAGAAGAAACGTGCGGCGCTGGAAGACCAGATTGAGCAACTGAACGAACTGGACATCCTGATGGGCCGTGAGCGTGTCGAAGGCGAATCCATCGACGAAAACGGCGAGTAATATTTAGTTCGGACTGTGCAGTAAGCCGCCCCATTAGGGGCGGATAACCCTAAAATAATTGAGAAAGGAGATTTACACTATGAATATCAACTTCAACGATGCTACCTTCGAAAAACTGCGTTTCCTGGCTGACCGTGAAGGTCGTTCCGTAGCCGCTTTCGTCTCCATGCGTATGGATGAACTGGCAGGCCAACTGGTCAACACCACGTTTACCCTGAACGCGGTCCCTGAAGGTGTTCAACTGGCGCATCTGGACCCGACCCCACGCCCGGCACCGACTGTCACCGACCGCGAGTTCGTTGACTACTCCCGCCTGAATCACCGCAGCGACAACAGCCGCCGCTACGCTGAAGACCAATACTAAAAGAACCGCCCTTCGGGGCGGTTTTTCTTTATCTGCCTATTGACTCCTGCCTCCACTCCTGTATACTACTCCCATCAGACAACGAAAGAGAGGAAATATCATGTCAAATAATCTGTTCCTGAACCGTTTAGAGAAGTGGATCACCAATGTGTCAGTTTATCCGCCCGCAGAGCTTTACTTCCAGGCTCCAAAAAGCCAAGAGAAAAAAGAGAAGCGTTGCAAGGAGATCTGTGAGGCCCTGTATAAGTTCAACTGGGAAGGGGCCAAGTATCCAAACCCGATCGGAACCGTCCGCGAGATAGTCCGCGAGATGTGTGTGCTGGACAGGATGTTTGAGTACAACCCTTTCCCACCGAAGTACGAAAATATTGTAAAACTGGTTGCAAAGTTTGTGAATAATGCGGATAATCTTGTTGCGGCCTTGGATAAGATGCACGGGCAGAACGAACGGATGAAGGACTGGTACGATCACTGGAAGGTGGGTCAGTTGCGAATCCAGCTTCTCTCATACCGCTGGGGCGCGGATATTCTCCGTTTGGGGGATGACGACAAAGTGACAACCAAATTTATCGATGATGTTGAACAGGCACAAAAGGAGATGAAATAATGAGCGACACTAAAGCACTGGTTCTTGGTTTTGCACTGGGTTGCCTGATCACTGGCGTCCTGAACTTCTCTGCGGCACATGCCGACCAGACGTTGGATCTGGAAGAGTCGTACCGCGACGGTGATTACACCGTCTGCATTTACAGCAACGGGCGTTCGTCTGCGGTGGTATACAAAGACGGCGCTGGTTCTTGCCCAAGCAAACACATTAAGAGGACCTGATATGACTTACTTCAGACTGGTCACCGTAGACCGCTGCTGGCTTGAGATGGAGATTGCCAAGGGCACCATCTTCTACAAGCACTACAGCTTCGCCGATCCTGAGTGGGTCCCGTGCGGAGAATACCGTGAAGGACATGCAAGCTATGACCGCATGAGCGAGTGTGACGTGTTCAACATGATGAAACGAAGCAAAAACGTATACTGGAGGAACTGATGGCCTATTCAGAAGATAACGTACCAGACAATCTGCCGGACGTTTGCTACAAGATCGCAGACTGGTGGGATGGTCGCAAGTTGCAGCGACGGATTGTGTGTGCCGCCAACCGCTTCCAGTTGAAAGACGGTGGTGTGTTGGTAATCCCAGGCTCTCGCCACTATTCGAAAGATATGGCTTTGGTTCTGGACCAACTTCGTGATAAAGTGGTAAGCGACCACGTGACTGGAGATGATCAAGGGTTCATCGACCAGTGGGGCGAGTACCACAATCGGGAAGACGCACTCATCATTGCCACTCACGCCGGACAGATTAACACCGTCCGTAAGAAGGGTGGCCCGGCGGACGAACTGTTCAGTGAGGATCTTTACTGATGGAAAGAACAATAACCGTCCCGGCGAACCTGATTGCAGAACTTATGCCGTACCTTGAAGAGGGTATGCAGGTAGTGGCTGACCGCATGGGTATGGCGGGCCACACACCATCAGAACAAATGGGTGACGACTATGATCGTCTCGAAACACTGAAATCGATGCTCCAAGAGGAGGATTACAAATGGAAACCGTAAGCATTGAAGTATTCGCGGTAGAGATGTCGAAAGCGGTTGGCTTCCGCAAGATGGAACCGACTGGCCCGGCGGGCCTTCGCTTTGGCCTGTATCTCCCGGCAAGAAGTGAGTCCCTGATCCGTTATGGTCAGTTGGTGGATATTCTCGATACGCACCTGATCGATAGTCCACTGTTCCCGTGGAAGATTTCTTATGTCCACATCAACGAAGGCGATTATAAAGAAGATTCGAGCATTCTGCTGGCGCAGTATCTCCCGGAACTTCCTTTGGCGGCAGACTGCCGGATCAGTTGCCCAGCATCACTAATCTATGGGGCCGGACTATGAAAGCGATAATTGTAGGTGGGTTGTATGTACTGTTCATAATCTTCATTGCCTGCCTTATTCCGGCGGTGATGATCCCAGTGTTCCAAGACCTTGGTCTATATGCCCGAGATGTCGTTGGGTTTACCCTGGTCATAACGCTTATCGCCGTGATACTCCTGATGGGGTTCGGGGCATTGATCTGGAGTGTGCTGTCATGAAAGTAATCCACCCACTAACCAGCCAGATGGCCCCGATCCAGCATGTTCTCCGGGATCTCGCAAGTCAAGAGAACTGCGACGGTGAGCCATACGACCAGATGGTCCAAGCGGCTGACCACATCGACGACCTGGAGTACCGCTTAGAGTTCTTCCGGGAAAAATACAACCGACTTGCAGGGGAGTTTTGCGTATGAAAGTGACCGACAAGCACGTGTTCTTCTACTCGTACAAGGACATGTTTAGCAACCACTTCCGGTCTGACTATAAGTTCGGTCTGCCAAGCCACGAATTGAAAGGCGCATGGTTCAACACCGGGGAACACATGATGATGTATCAGAAAGCGGAATTGTTTGGCGATGAAGATATTGCAAAACAGATCCTCTCTGCGTACCATCCGCAAGAAGCGAAGATGCTGGGCCGGAAGGTCAAGGGCTTCGACAACGCCATTTGGGAAGAGAAGCGTTCCAACATCGTTGAGAACGTCTGCTACTGCCGCCTGGTGTACGACACAACTTTGCGTATCGAGGCGATCCAGCACCGCCTTGCGGGCCGGGGCTTTGTTGAAGCATCCGACCGCGATCGCACTTGGGGCATTGGCCTCAACGAGGATCATCCGATGATTCACGAAGAAGAGAACTGGCTGGGCCTTAACCTTCTCGGAAAGGCTTGGGACCGGGCGACTGACGCCCTCATCAACTGCTGCGGCGGTTATGATCGAGTGAGGAAAGATTTTGAAGATTAAACTGGAAGAAGATTACCCAGAATATGCTTATGGACCGAAAGGTGGGGACATCCTCGAAGTGATCGATATTGATACCGACGAGGGCGGCTACATCTGCTGGTACAAAGGGCAGAAGCATTTCGTCTACGAATATGAGGTAGAGGAGGAGATCGATGATGACGAAGATTAAGCACGGTATCTGCCTTATTCCTCAGACGGCGTGGGACAACAACCTGCGATCGTACCTGACCCAAACGTCATGGGATAAGATCCGCCGCAAATGCTATGCAGAGCACAATTACACGTGCCAGATTTGCGGGGGCCAGGGTGGCAATGGAAGAAAACACCCGGTTGAGTGTCATGAAAGCTGGACATTCGAGAACGGTGAGGTTAAACTGGTCGGTCTCATGAGCCTGTGTCCGCCTTGCCATGAGTTCCATCATCCGGGTCTCGCAGAAAAGAACGGGAAGTTGGAGAGAGCAATCAAGCAATTCATGAAGGTCAATGGGATCACTCGTGATCAGGCCATCGACTATCTGAAGGGTGAGTTTGCTCTGTGGCGGCAGCGCAGCCAACAGCAATGGTCGCTTAACATCGACTATCTGAGTGAGTACATGGGGCCGGACTTCAAGTTCAAGCGCCCCCTCAAGGAAGAAGATAACGATTTCGGCGATGCGTTTTAATAGGAGGTAGTAATGGGTTACCCGGTAGTGGAGAATTTGAAGGACATCGTTACGGATAACGTAGAGATTGCATTGGATCTCGACCAGACGTGTTTCGTTGCGGCGGCGGGAGCAGAGAAGCGTACCATCATCGCAAAGCACATCAAGTCTGGGCGGGAAATGGAGTTTAAGAACCGGACGGAGTTCTGGGGTAAGCAGAAAACGGTGGTCGGCGGTTGGCTGAAGGACCAGAACACCAACATGGCGGCAAAGATGGCGTCCGCCGGGCGCGAGTTCGTGCCTTGGGAGCGCGACGACTTCATCATCACGGATAAGCAGGAGCCAGAACCAGTCGAGAACTGCCTGCACCTGCTGAAGATTAAGATCAACGCGATCCTTGAGCACATGGAAACGACCAACGGTCTTGGCGTACTGGGCGGTAGCGGTAACTTCCGCCTGGCCCTGCCGATGCCGGAGATTTACAAAGGGAACCGTGAGGACACCATTCGCCCACTGCTTCTGTCTGAGACCCGCGCTTACGTCCAACGTAAATACGGCGCGATCGTCATCGACGGGATCGAGGCGGATGACTTCCTGACGATGAAACAGTTCGAAGGCTGGCAGCACTACAAAAAGACTGGTAAATTCAGTCACATTGTGGCATCCTTCGACAAAGACCAAGTTCAGTGTCCGGGCCTGATCTTCAACACTATGCGTGACTCAACCGAGCGCGACTGGAAGCATCCGCTTCCGTGGCTCATTGACGACTCGATGGGCGAGATCTGGATGGAGAAGGGCAAGGTCAAAGGCTGGGGCCAGAAATTCTTTGGCTACCAGATGTTGTTTGGCGATCAGTCGGATAACGTGAAGCCGTACCAGAACTTCGATAAGATCCGGTTCGGTGAAACGTCTGCGTTCAAGGTCATCTCTCCTTGTTCAAGCGAGAAGGACATGTGGACGGCGATCGTCAACCAGTACAAAGAGTGGTTCCCGGACGGTGTTGAGTTTGTTGACCACACGGGTGTTGAGCGTAAGTTCAGTGCCGGGCAGTGGGCGTCGGTAATCTTCCAAGCTGTCTACATGAAGCGGACGCCGAACGACAACACGACTCTGGGCCATGTATTGCGTAATGCGGGGGTTGTTTAATGTCAGCAAGGGCTTTCGATGAGTCCCTCGAAGACATGATGAAGGCCGATGCGCTTCGGGCAGCGTTTATGCCCGATTCTGCAAAGAACTTTTATCTGATCGAGGAGCCGTGGACGATGGTGCAGGAACCCTGGCGCTGCCAGTGGTTCGATAAGCGCACCCGTTCTCTGTGTGAGGTTTACGCCGTGGGTAACCCGGAGCAGGGCGAGAAGTACGCCATGTTCACCGTGTATACCGCCGACGAGGAAGTCAAGAACTACGTCTTCCTTATGGACCAGTACCATTTTGTTGAGGAAAAATAATGCGTCTTCTGACGATTGACCAGAGTATGGCTTCGTGTGCGTATGTCGTTCTGGATGATGGTGTGCCGATCTTCAAGGAGGTCCTGCATACCACAGGATCGGATAAGAAGGCTGCAACATCCTCGGCATGGTGCCTGTTCTTCAAGCACCCGGCAGAACAGATCGCATACATCTCCAGAAAGATTGCGGATGTGTGCGAGTCGTTTGAAGTTGACCATATCGTACTGGAGTCACTGAGCTTCGGCTCTGCTGGCAACGCAACCCGTGACCTGGCTGGATTATTTTTCGGAATCCAGTTGACTCTCTTGAGAGACGGGTATAGTATGGACAACATCCACACCGTCGCACCGACTTCTGTTAAGTCTTGGGCGCGTAAGTGGCTTCCGGGCGAGGAGCAGGAAGTCATGAATGCCAAGGGCACCAAGATGGACAAGGTGAAGATGGGTAAAAACGAAATGATGCGTGTCTGCGAGATCCTGCATCCCGGCTTCTTGAACGGTTACACCAAATCAGGAAAGAATGGGGGAGCGACTGACCTCGCTGACGCCATCCTGATTGGAGGGTGTTTCCTTGAGAGAAAGGGAGAAGGACTGGGATTCAATCTTAAAGGTAGCAAAGCGTAAGGTATTGCTCTGTGCCGATAAGTGGGACCGAGACGATTGGTTAAATGCTCTTGCGAGGGCGCTGGCGCGTGATGAGTCGTATGACTACAAGCGCCGATCCGCCCACTTTGAGCTTCTCGTTGATGATTTGGCCTTGGGCGTACAGTTCTTGGTCATAACCGTCAACGTTAACCAGTGGTCCTGGCCCAACAAGACACGGGGACTTATCTATGATGAGATCCTCGTGACAGGACGGGCAGAAAAGGCGATGGAGAGTCGAGAGGATCTTCCGTCTGCACTTGGAGCCGCCCGGAGGACTGGCAATGTCGGCGACAACGCTTTGTTCTATCTGACGCAGAATGATGCTCAGATCAGGGAAGGTCTCGGCGGAGATTTGTCGGAGATTGTCGGAAGAAAAGACGGATCAATGTCGGAATATTTCGACTTCCCAACCAGCCTCTTCCGCCGGGGAATGCTTCAATACTTCGAGGTCCCGGAGTTCCCTACCCGAGAAGAGTTCCTCATGGCATTGATGATGGAGAATGTGAATGGCAGTACGGCCCGCGAGAAGGCGGCGATCGAAGCGGCCCAGCTTCACGTCCAAGGTAAAGGCGACAACGCCGATCAGGGTGCCTCTGAACAAGGCCCTATGGGTATCTGGCTCAAAGAGTATTGCATCGTACCGTGACGAGCTTTTAAAGGCGCAGGGCGGCGTGTGCGCTATTCTCGGAGAACCAATGGACGATCCATGCTTGGACCATGACCACTTTGACGGTAAATGCCGGGGTGTGATTGGTTCAACACTCAACTTGTTTGAGGGCCAGGTGCAAAAGCTGTGGTCTAAGCACATGGAAGGTAAAACAGGGTTGACAATGAGTGAGACCCTGCGTAGAATGGCTGACTACCTTGAAGGTGATAAGTCAGACATGAAGTTCCACGGGGAAATCGTGGCAGACTTGAAAAAGTCCCTGAAAAGGTGGACAAAGGAAACCATCGCACGGAACGGCTACCTGAACTTTGGTATCGTTATCGACGAAAGCCAGGACAAGGGCGTGATGATTACGATCTACGTCACGGAATTTGTCCGTAAGCTGGAGGAAAGCTATCTGTATGAGTAAGATCGACAGGAGTTTGTACTCGGGGATGGACTCCCCACACATTCGGTTCTTCTACCGTAACTGGAAGGGTGAATGCGGTTATCGGACCATTGAGGGCGCTCCTATGTTTTGGTACGGGGAAAGCGAGTACCATAAAGGTGCCCAGTGGTTCATCAAGGCATACGATGTTGATAAGAAAGACATTCGTGATTTTGCCGTGGTAGACATTATCGAATTTTGTAAGTAAAACAGGAGATTTATTTTGGCTAATGTGACTTTTACTGTTGAACAGGTTATGGCTCTGATGAAGGGTGGTTTGTCCCAGCGTGAGGTAGCCCGTCAACTGGGCAAGGAATCTCAAGAGTCAACTGTTCGTAACATGCTGAAGCGCGAACTCGAATCTCGCAACCTGGATTCTGTCCAAGAGTTGATTGATAGCATCCCAACGCCGGATGAGTACGCTGACTTCATGCAAGAGCAAGTCAACGGCGGTAAGACGCTGGCGGAGATCCAGCAGACCTTTATCGAAAAGGTTAAGGAAAACAACCCGGGCGCGAAGATCTTCTTGGGCGACGTTGAGACGTCTTACACGATCTCTTATCACTTCGGGCGCTTCAAGCAGTTTATTTCTCCGAAGCAGGTGATCCAAGAGCCGTACATGCTGACCTTCGCCGGGAAGTGGTTGCATAACCCGTCGATCTTCAGCCGTAAACTGCCGGACTACCCGGAAGAATTTGCCCGCGACTTCAAGTCCGATCGCAAGCTGATCGAAGATCTGTGGCAAGTTCTGGACGAGTGTGACGTGTTTGTTGCACACAATGCTCGCTTCGACCGTGGTTGGGCAAACCAGCGCTTCGCATACTACGGTATGCAGCCGCCAAGCCCATACATCACGATCGATACCCTCGCGGGTCTGAAGGAGGCATTCTCTCTTCCTTCCAATTCGCTGGAAGCGGCATGTAACTATTTCGAACTGGATAGCCGTAAACTGTCCAACGGCGGGGCCGAACTGTGGCGTCGTTGCATGGAAGGTGACCCGGAGGCGTTCGATGAAATGGAATCGTACAACATTGGCGACATCCCTACGCTGGAAGAACTGTACCTGACTGTTCGTCCGTACATGCGTAAGCACCCGAACCTGGCGCTGTTCCACCCGGATCAGTCTGTCATGCGCTGTGTGCGTTGTGGTTCCGATGACTTGGTGGAGGAGAAAGGCAAATCAGCCCACACCTACCTGTCCAAGTTCAAGGTGTACCGTTGTCAGGAATGCGGGTCTTGTGCTCGTGACCGCCAGAACGTTCGTGAGAAGGCAGCGATGAAGAAAACGCTGGCGAACATTCTGTAATTTTAAGCCGCCCTTCGGGGCGGTTTTTCTTTTTGACTTTCTGGAAATTTTAGGTATACTGGCATTGTCTTTTAGAGGAGAGTATCGTGATCCTGATTAACTTGAACGCCCCGGCTGGCGCTGGCAAAGATGCACTGTGCGAAGAGATCGAGCAGTACGTCAACACTCCGGGTTATGAAGTCATCCACATGGAGTTCAAAGAGCTTCTGTTTGACATCGCTATCCGGGCATCCGGCGTAAGCCGTAAGCTGTGGTTTGCTCTGTATGAGCGTGAGTACAAAGAAAAGCCGTGTCCGTATTTGCAGATCAACGGCGTGAACGTCAGCCCTCGTGATTGGATGATCCACTGTTCCGAGAACATCATGAAGCCGACTTTTGGCAATGATGTGTTCGGCAAGGCATTCGCTTCGAAGCTGAAAAAGATCAAGGACGAGGAGCCGGAAGGTATCCATCGCATCGTTGTGGTAAGTGATGGCGGATTCATTGAAGAATCCATCCCGGTTGTTGAGGTGGTAGGCCCGGACAATTACTTCCTGTGCCGAATCCATCGCATCAAGAAAGATGGTTCTGCGTACAACTTCGATGGTGACTCCCGCCGCTACATCAGCGCCGACGAGTTCCCGGCGGATCTTCGTCCACATGAGACGGACATCCTGAACGAAGAAGGTGACCTGAGCGGCACCGTGGTTAAGATTTTCGATTTCGTACAAGACATTAAAGGAGCCGGATTATATGGTAAGTAAGACCAAAACCCCAATTCTGATCGATGTGGACCTGACCTTCGTTGACTCCGGCTGGCCTTGGCTTGACTGGATGGTAGATGTCTACCAGTGCGACCCCGATGCACAGGCGATGCAAAAGGATCGTCACGAGATCGGGCTGTATAACTACAATCTGTCGAAGTATTTTCCGAACCGCTGTAAGGAAGCTATTCCTCCGTATGAGTTCTGGGAAGACCCGCACCTGTACGACAAACTGAAGCCGCTGCCGGGCGCTGTCGATGCTGTTCGCCGACTGCACGAAGCCGGGCATCCGATTCGCTTCGTGTCTTACTGCAAGAAGGGCCACTTCAGCAGCAAGGTGCGATTCCTGAAGCGCCATTGTCCATTCTTGGATCTGGATGGTGGTTCTGACGGCTCTGGGTTCTATGCGACGAAAGTAAAGGCCGGGGTGGCTGGCGGTGTGATCATTGACGACCGTCACCAGTTCCTGAACCAGTTTGCGGATGATGTGATCAAAATCAAATTTGACACGCCATTCACTCAGGATGAGGCACCTCGTACTCAGTACGACCTGACATCCTCTGACTGGAATGTCATCGCTGAGTGGTTGCTGGAAACCCTGTAATGCGTTGCGGGAAAGGCAGGTGGGTCGTCAGGTATGGTGACCACACTGAAGTGTATTCCGAGGAGACTGGCGACCTCCTCGCTTCTTTCAGGGTGCCAAAGGACATGTGCAAGGAAATGTTTGACATGTACTTAGCCGTCCGGCACAATGTTGTTGTTCCTTACCGTTTGCGTAAGTTGAAGTAATTAGAGGAGATTTTATGGGTCAGGTATTTAGTGGTCGTGGTGGCATCAAAGTTCAGATCATCGCAGATTCCGTTGGGCAGCAGGGTGGTCGCATCACGACTTTTGAATTGACTTATCCACGCATCATTCACAGTGAGTTCATGACTCACCGTCTGTTCAGCCGAAACGCGATGTCATCCCGCGCCGTGCCGATCAAGAAGATGGTTGAACTGGTCAGGACCAACATGGCGATGCCTGTCCGATTCGGTGCCAACCAGGCGGGGATGCAGGACAAGGGTGTTGAGCATGATGCTTTGGTTTACCTGCCGCAGTACGAGCAGGGGATGACCGGGCGCGACGCTTGGGCCGAGGCGGCTGACCGCGCCTGCGAGGTTGCTCTGGCTATCGATGCCGCTGGGTATCATAAGCAGATCGCTAATCGTCTGATCGAACCGTTCCAGATGATGAAGACCGTAATGACCACAACGGAAATGGAAAACTTCCTGTGGCTGCGTGTCGATGCAGACGCCGACCCGACGATCGAAGTTCTGGCTAACCTGATGAAGGAAGCGTTGGACAATTCCGACCCTGAGTGGCTGCAACCGGGAACCTGGCACACGCCGTATGTGGACCACGTGTACGGCTTCGGGCCGGAGGGTGACGCCCACATCTTCGAAGGCTACTGCGTTCTTGATGAGAACGATCGTCCGGTAATGCTGACTGAGGAAGAGGCTTTACGTATCTCTGCATCCTGTTGCGGACAGGTTAGCTATCGTCGCTTAGACAGCACCAAGGACAAGGCGCTGGACATCTACACCCGTCTGGTTGCCGGGAAGAAGGTTCATGCTTCTCCGTTCGAGCATCAGGCGGTGGAAATGGAAGAAACGATCGAAGATTGCGAGTACCCGGAGAGTCAGTTACTGAATGCCGCATGGTGCCCGTCTTCTTGGGAGAAAGGGATCACTCACGTGGACCGTGAAGGTAACTTCTGGTCAGGCAATTTCAAGGGCTTTATCCAGCATCGCCAATTAATTCCGGGCCATGTTGCTGTTGGTGGCTACAACCTGAGTAATTTTGCGAAATAATTTGACAAAGCGGCTACCCTAGCCTATTCTGATATGACCGGGGTAACTTGCCCCGGGAATCTTTTGTACGAGGAGAAGTAATAAATGGCATTCGGTAAAAATGTGAAGTATGGTTCTGTGACTCTGGATTTCATCATGGAATGTGCGAAAGTTCTGAGCCTCAACCCCAAGGAAGAAACAACTCTGCGTCAGGTTCTTCACCTGATTGGTTTTCAGGTCTCCATCCTGAATGAAGAAACAGGCGAGTATACGCCGTGCCGCATTGACCGCATGAACAACGTCAATATTCGTTGTGCGGACAAGCCATACATGTGCCGTCAGACCACAGTTTTCTCCGGTCGTCTGCGTGATGAACGCGACTTCCCGTTTGTGGCTATTTATGATAAAGTAGACATCCTCGATGTGGATAGTGCAGTGGGTAAATCCTTTGTGAACGCGATGGCATTTGACATCCCGTCCGTTGAAAAGGTGAACACCCGCAAGTACACCAAGAAAGAGGATCGCAGCGACGTTGTTATCATGGATCTCCCGGAAGTGGAAGACATGGATGACCTTTTCAACCTGGTTAAAGGAGCGTAATCATGAGCAAGAAAAACACTGTCCCGGATGAGCAGACCAAATGGTTCCAACGTGGCTTTGCGAGCAAGCACGAGTACATTGGCTGGTTGCAGTTCAACGATCTGGTAGATGAGTCGTTCGGATACGATGACACCTACTACGATGAGTATTCAGGCCGCACCATCAAAATCGGCGCAGCGCCGGAAGAAGATGTTGAGCAGTACGAGCCAAAGGTTGTTGAAGCTAAGTAATTCATAATAAGGAGATCCACTTGACCAGCATTAACGTTGTAAAAAATTCCGGCGCATCTGAGCCGTTTGTCGCCGAGAAGGCTAACCGTGTGGTCGAATGGGCCTGTGAGGGTCTCGATGTAAGCGCATCAGAGATCCTTATGAAAGCACAGATCCAAGTATTTGATGGCATCACTACCCGGGCCATCCACGACACGCTGATTAAGGCCGCTGCTGACCTGATCTCCGTGAAAGAGCCGGATTACCAGTACGCCGCCGCACGACTGCTGCTGTTCAAGATCCGTAAAGAGGCATACGGTGAGTTTGAGCCTCTGCCGCTGTTCAACCAGATTTATCTGAACGTTGGCAACGGTAAGTACGACGAGCATCTGCTGAAGGACTATTCGAAGGAAGAGATGGACTTCCTCAACGGCAAGATTGTGCATGACCGTGACTTCGACTATACTTACGCTGCGATGCGCCAGTATGAAGACAAATATCTGGTTAAAAACCGTGTGACCGGGGAGATTTACGAATCCCCTCAGACGGCACTGATGCTGATTGCGATGGGCCTGCTGTCTGATGAAGACAAAGCAACCCGTCTGGAAAAGATCGTTGACCTGTACGATAGCGTGTCCCTGATGAAAGTGTCCTTACCGACCCCGATCATGGCAGGCGTCCGTACCCCGACCCGTCAGTTTAGTTCCTGTGTGCTGATCGAGTCTGGTGATGACATCAACCAGATCTTTAACGCCAACATGGCTCAGGGCAAGTATGCGGCGCAACGCGCTGGCATCGGTCTGAACTTTGGTATGATTCGTGGTCAGGATGCCCCGATTCGTAATGGCGAGGTGAAACACGCTGGCACCGTGCCGATTGTCCGTATGTACCAAGAATCCTTGGGGTGGACATCTCAGGGCGGCGTCCGTAAGGCATCGGCGAACTATTTCTACCCGATGTGGCACTGGGACTATGAGAACCTGATCGTTCTGAAGAACAACCGTGGCACCGAGAACACCCGTGCCCGTCACGTTGACTACGGTCTTCAGATCAACAAGTTCCTGTATGGTCGCCTCCAGCAGGGCAAGAACATTAGCCTGTTCCACCCGAACGTGGCGAATGGTGAGTTGTACAAGGCGTTCTTTGCGAATCAGGATCGTTTCCAGGAGCTTTACGAGAAGCTGGAAGCTGACCCTTCTGTTCCGAAGAAAACTATCACGGCGGCTGAAGCATTCTCTGTCTTTGGGCAGGAGCGTTCTCAGACCGGGCGTATTTATGTGCAGCACGTTGACCACTGTAACACCAACAGCCCGTTCGACCCTGAAGTGGCCCCGGTGAAACAGTCCAACCTGTGCATGGAGATCGCACTGCCGACGCATCCGATCAGTGACATCAATGACCCGCTGGATGCTGGTGAGATTGCGTTGTGTACTCTGTCTGCCATCAACCTTGGCAAGATCGAGAAGCTGGAAGACCTCCGCGCCCCGGTACGGACTTTGGTTCGCGCTCTGGACAATCTGCTGGACTATCAGGACTACCCTGTTCTGGCGGCAGAGAAGACCAAGGATCGTCGTACTCTGGGTATTGGCTGGACCAACCTGGCGTATTATCTGGCGAAACGTGGCCTGAAGTACAGTGACCCGGCGGCGGCGAATGCCGTACACGAACTGGCTGAGGCATTCCAGTATTACCTGCTGGAAGCGTCGAAGGACCTGGCTAAGGAACTGGGCAAGTGTGCCTATTACGACCAGACAACGTATTCGAAAGGCATTTTGCCGATTGATCGTTACAAGAAGGAAGTGGATAACCTCCACACTGCTGAACTCCGTATGGATTGGGAGGCGCTCCGTCTTGAGATTGCACTGCATGGCTTGCGTAACTCTACGCTTTCCACTATGATGCCGTGTGAGACCTCAAGTCAGATCACCAACTCAACTAACGGGTTCGAGCCGCCACGTGATGCGATTTCCTACAAGAAATCCGGCACGGGTATGCTGCCAGTGTTGGTGCCGGGCGTTGGTGACCCAAGTGTGGTTTACGAGTTCAAGTGGGATATGGAATCTCCGATCCCTTATCTGGGCCTCGTGGCAATCATGCAGAAGTTTATCGACCAGTCTGCGTCTGCTAACACCTTCTACAAGCCGTGGGACTTCCCCGGCGGCAAGTTGCCGATTAAGGTGGTTCTGCGTGACATCATGTGGGCGTATAAGCACGGCCTGAAGACTCTGTATTACCAAGAGACGAAGGACGGCAACGACCAGGATGACGGCTGCGAATCAGGAGCTTGTAAACTTTAAGTAAACCGCCCTTCGGGGCGGTTTTTGTGTCTTAGGGTATTGACAGTTGTCGTGGCTTCCGTATAATGGACCACAAGTTAACAGAAAGGAGAAAACAATGTCTTACAGCACTTTCAACCAGAACGATTTCGACTTCATGACTCAACCGATGTTCTTTGGTGAGACACCGAACGTTTCTCGCTATGATAAGCAGAAGCATAAGAAATTTGAGACACTGATCGAGAAGCAACTGGCATTCTTCTGGCGTCCTGAAGAGATCAACGTGTCAAAGGACCGTATCGACTATCAGAACCTGCCGGAACACGAGAAGCACATCTTCATCAGCAACCTGAAGTATCAGATCCTGCTGGATTCCGTACAAGGCCGTGGCCCGAACGCAGTTCTGCTGCCGATTGTATCCGACCCGACACTGGAGACGTGGGTAGAAACGTGGGCATTCAGTGAGACGATCCACAGTCGTTCTTACACCCACATCATCCGTAACATTCTGGCAGATCCATCGATCGTATTCGATGACATCATGCAATCGCCGGAGATTATCGCCCGCGCCGAGGCGGTTACCGGGATGTACGACACACTGTACGAACTGAACTGCAAGAAGGCCCTCGGGATGAAGGTGGACGAGTACACCCACGCCCGCGCCCTGTATCTGTGCCTGCACAACATCAATGCACTGGAGGCAATCCGCTTCTATGTGAGCTTCGCCTGTTCCTTTGCGTTCGGTGAGCGCGGTCTGATGACCGGGAACACCAACATCATTGAGTTAATTGCTCGTGATGAAGCCTTGCATTTGTCCGGCACTCAGTATATGCTGAAAGAAATGCAGAACGGTAACGAGGGTGACCTCTTTGCCCGTGTTGCGGAAGACTGCTACGACGAAGCCCGCCAGGGATTCATTGATGCAGCCAATCAAGAGAAAGATTGGGGCGGCTTCCTGTTCAAGGACGGCTCCATGATTGGACTGAACGGCGGTATGCTGAACGGCTATGTGGATTACATCACTGACCAGCGTATGCGAGCAGTTGGTCTGGGGCCGTTCACCGAGAAGCCGGGTAAAAACCCGATCCCTTGGATCAACAGCCACCTGTCCACTGGTAACGTTCAGGTAACACCGCAGGAAATTGAGAATGGACAATATCTGTCTGGTCAGGTAGACTCCTCAATGACTGCTGCCGATTTCAACTTCGACCTGTAAGGGGATAAAGATGACGATTCTGAAATGTAAGACTGTCGGTGCCGGGTACGAAAGTTTCTTCACCGTCGGGAAGCATTACCCGGCTGACTCTGACTTCGCTGTTTGCGATGACGACTCAGAGGGTGACGACTGGTTCCATTGGGATCTGGAGGCTGACGGGGTTACTGTCATGTCCTCCTGCGGTGACGAGTTCAGTCAAGTTGTGGCTACTTTTGAAATTGTGGAGGAATAATGTACTTTACGGTCTTCGGTAAGGAAAATTGCCCGTACTGCGTGAAGGCAAAGGCGCTGCTCCAGTCCCGTATGCTGGAGTTCACGTACAAGGACGTGAAAGAGGACGAGGTGTTCTTCATGCAGATGAACACTTGGGTAACGGAAGCGACGGGCGCTCCGGCGCGAACCGTCCCGCAGATTTTCGTTGACAAAGAGTACATCGGCGGGCATGATGATCTGGTTGAATACCTCAACCAGCCGGAAGAAATTAACCCTTCCGACTATTTTGGCGAACTCTAAGGAGAACTGAATGTCAGAGAAACGCACTGAATTGCTGCACGATATTGCCATCCGCACTGCAAATCGTAACATCGAGGAGCAGTTGGATGTAGGCATCCAGTTGCTGGAGTTCTACAAGGACATCGAGGGTAAAACCGCCGATGACCTCCGAAAGATCAAGGAGCAGGAAAAATTCATCGACCTGCTGAATGGAACGGAGTACCGTGACCGTCTCCAAAACGTGATCACCGAGCAGTTTGCCAAGCTGTCTGACGAACATCTGGCGCTGTTTCATAGTGAACTGGTGTATCAGGACGCCCTGTCCGACCTGAACATCACACTAATCCCTGCGCTGGAAGAAGTGCAGCAGGAGCTTCTGTACGGCGTGTTTGAAAAGCCAACCCTGCAATAAGGAGCATTAATGGCATTTGTACTGGGCCAACGTAGTATCGATCGTCTGAAAGGGGTCCACCCGGACCTCGTTAAGGTGGTCAAACTTGCACTGACTAAGGTAGACCGGGACTTCACCGTTGGGGAGGGTCTTCGGACCATCGAAACCCAGCGTAAGTACGTTGCCGAGGGCAAGAGCAAGACGATGAATAGTCGTCATTTGACAGGCCACGCCGTGGATCTTTGGCCCCTGGTTGATGGTAAGGTCTCGTGGGACTGGAAGTATTACTACCCACTGGCTGATGCCATGAAGGCAGCGGCTAAGGAACTCGGTGTACCGCTGGAATGGGGCGGCGACTGGACCAGTTTTAAAGATGGTCCTCACTTCCAGCTTCCGTTCAAGCAATATCCCTAATATTTAGGAGGTACTATGCGTCGTAACAATCGTCAGGAACGTCAGAGTCGTCGTGAAGAGAAAAGAGCACGTGGTCGCGTTGTAACAGAACGCGCTCATGATGAGGTTCAGTTGGCCCGGAAGATCAGTCCGAAGACCGAGTTCCAACATGATCTTCTGTTTGCTCTCAATCATAAGGACGCCGTATTTGCTAACGGCCCGGCGGGCACTGGCAAGACATTCGTTGTGATGAGTACCGTAATCGACTGGTTGAAGTCTGGACAGATTAAGAAGATCATTCTGTCTCGACCAACCGTTGGAATGGGTGACAGCCTCGGCCTGCTGCCGGGTGGGATTCGTGAAAAATTCGAACCTTACCTGGCGGCGCTGGTTGATGTAATCAAAAAGCGCTACGGACCGGGCTACTACGAGACCCAACTGGGCAACGGAAACATCGAGTTCGTCCCTCTGGAATACGTCCGTGGTCGTTCGTTCGAAGATGCTGTGGTAATTATCGATGAGTTCCAGAACACCGATGAGGACACGGCGTACACCATCATGACCCGTCTCGGAGAGGGCACAAAGATGGTTTGCTTGGGTGACATCACACAGAACGACATGAAGGGCCGGGAATCTGGCTTGGATTGGGCAATCGACTTCATCGACCGTCATGAACTGACGCACTTGGCGGAGTTTGTCGAGTGTACCAGTGACTCGATCGTTAGAAGCCCGTTCTGTAAGGCTGTTGTTAAAGCACGTGAAAAGGATCTGGGGGTTCGTTAATGGCAGCATATTCCGGGATTGGGTCGAGAGAAACACCACCGGAAGTTATCAGCATCATGGAAGATGCTGGTTTCCGTTTGGCAAGAATCGGGTTTACTTTGCGTTCTGGCAAAGCCGCTGGGGCGGATGCGGCATTCCAACGGGGTGCCCAAAGGTTCGAGGGTGCCAAGTGTGAGATCTACATTCCGTGGAAGGGATTCAAGGGCGGCGAGGGTCTCCTTGATCGGTACGACATAACCTTGGACTCGATTGATCGTCAGTTCCCGGAGAATGCAGAGATGCGTTGGGAGTGGGTGAAGGAAGTACACGGCGGCTGGGAGAGACTCTCACAGGGCGCTCGTAAGTTGCACGAACGCAACATTCACCAACTGTTTGGTCAGGATTTGGGCGATGCTTACTTGAACCAGAGTAAGTTTGTGATATACTTCGCCCTCGAAACAAAGAAAGGTGATCCAAAGGGCGGTACTGCCACCGCAGTTAATCTTGCGAAGAAACAGGGTATTCGTACCCTTAACCTCTTGCACGAGAGTAACCGGGAGGTACTGGAGAAGTTTCTGGTGAGTATGGAGCAAAAACGTGGCCTTAAACAGTAACAACCTTAACAGCGCCTTTGCGTTGGGTAAGGACAAGAAGACCGGGCAGTGGAAGCTGGGCCAGTGGACCAATCAGGCTTTGTGGACCGTGGATGGCTCCAATAAGCGAATCTGTTCCGTGAAGGAGATGACCCATTGGCGTTATTTCCGTGAAGCGGTAGAGCACGTCTCTGACGTGGAATTGAATCCGGGTGACCGGGTGGGTGTTACAGTTAAGCGAGGTATCAATGAGTGGTACTACGTTATCAGTACGCTTCCGTCAAATGATGGAAAATTTAACTATCTCGTCGGGATCTAAAGGGGAGTTTATGGACAAGGGTATTTTTGCGACGGTAGAGCACCGTAAATTGATGGAACTGAAGAACTGTGGTGCCGTCCATCCAGAACGCCTCGAAGATTTGGCCCGGCTGGCCTTTGTTGGCCTGAAGGGTCACATCAAGAACGTCCGTAGCCAAGGGAAGAAAGAGAAAGGCTTCTTTGGTCGCCTGTTCGACACCTCAATGTCGATCGACACAGAAGTTGACCTGATGTTCACGACCCGCGACGAACTGATTGAGCACTTGGATGGGATTACGGTCCCTACCGACCTGTGCCCGATCACTGAAGAACAGAAAGATCAGTTGATCTTTCTCGACCGGGCGGCGCGTTACGCTGCCGAGGCCAGTAAGATCCTCGACATGTTCAAGCGCCACCATGAAGTAATTGTCGATTCGGATCGTTCGCTCGTTGTCGAGTGGGTGTTACTGAACAGCAACCGCATCCGCGCCGAACTGGCTGAGTAAGGGGGTTTTATGGAGGAAGAAGTTATGGCTATCGATCCAACCTACCGTGGCAACATCTGGTGTACCCCGCAGGAACGCATGGACTGGCGTCTGTACCTGACAGAACTTAGCGATGACCCGAAGAATCACTTCGAGGCCGTTGATATGATCCGTGAGGCCAAGGAAGAGGACGTGATTGAAATCCTGATCACTTCGCCCGGCGGGCGGGTGGACATTGCCGATATGTACATCGCGGCGATGGCTGACAGTAAGGCAAAGATCATCACCCGTGTCACCGGGGAGTGTTGTTCCGCTGCCACGTCGATCTTCCTCGAAGGTGACGAGCGCGTATGCGACAATGGAAGCTACTTTATGTTCCACAACGTCCAGTTCGGCGGTATGGGCGGGGACTCCGCGAATGTCTATGCCCGTACCAAATTCTATGAACGTATGTTCAAAGAGAAATTCTACGGTCAGATGGCAGAGGTGCTGACCGAAGAGGAACTGGCAGAACTGTTCGAACGCGCCGGGGAAGTGTATCTGACGGCGGACGAGATGCGTGGTCGCCTGGTGAATGCGGAGAATGCCTCTCCGGGACCTGCCGACTGGGACGGTGAACCCCGGATCAGGTTCGACTTCGGCGATATGCGGGTGATCCGCAACGGGGCAACCAAAGGAGACAGCCCGGAGGCTATTGCTCTGCGTGAGGCGGTGAATGCACCGACCATCGAGGCGATGAAGAAAGCCGGGTTTGTCGATTTGCCATTCCCGCCGACGCCAGTTGCGTTCGCCGGGGACTTCCCACAGGGTGATGAGTTCGACATCACTCTTGACGAAGGGTACAAGAAGACCTTCCGCCTGAGCACCTTGGGCAAAAAGGACTTCGACGAGTACAACACCGAAGAACTCGAAGAGATTGGCTTCGCATTCGGTATTGGCCTGTCCGGCATGACCCGCGACCAGATGCTGGAAGCACTGATTGATGAGATTCAGAACGGTGGGGGTGAGCAGTAATGGCGGCATTGAAGCCGAAGGGCGAGCGTAAGGCATTCGACGTTTACGAAACTCCAGAGTGGGCCGTAAAATGCCTGTTCGACCTGATTCCTGTACGTAAGGACTGGACTTACATTGAGCCGTGCCGCGCCTCCGGGCGCTTCTACAATGAACTACCTATCGGTTCAGCGTGGGGAGAGATTCGGGAAGGGATCGACTACCTGACTACGAAGTATGACCGGGTTGACTGTATGGTAACCAACCCGCCGTACTCTTTGGCACAGGAGTTTGTGGAGAAGGCCCACGAGGACGCTGATGTGATCATCATGCTCCTCCGCCTGGGGTTCTTAGAGAGTATGCGCCGGGAGGAGTTCTGGAAACAGTACCCTCTCGACCATCTTGTCACCTTGTCTAAACGCCCATCCTTCACGGATGACGGAAAGACTGACGGTGCCGGGTACGCATTCTTCATCTGGGACAAAAAGAAAAAGCTGGATCTGGACCGCCCGTTCTACTGGGTGTCTCCAAAATAACAAAAAGGTCACCTTCGGGTGGCCTTTTTTATTGACTCCAGTTTCTGGTCGTGTATACTGGTCCACATTGAAGAGGAGGATACTATGTTAACTTATCACATTTTGTACAGCCCGGTGTTCCACACCCGGAGCAAGAAGTTGGCTGGATATAACGTGGAAGTGACGTTGACTCCAGACTTCGAGAAGTTCAAAGACTACCAGACGATCGCTGTGAGCCACGATGACTCAGGAAAGACACTGGAAGAGTTCAATCGATTCAAAAAGATGTTGTCCGGCGTGTATGACCCGTTCGATGACATAGCTTTTGTTGACAAGCATCCGATGAATATCATAAAATATCTCCGTGGTGAGAAAGAACAGGCCAAGAAGACCGACAACTGGCAAGACCAGATCGGAAACTGGAAACTGAACGTGAGGGGAGAAAGGGCATGAATTACTACTACAGCAAAGAGTTTGCCGAGGGCCGGGACCACGGATACCGGGAGAGCATGTTTGACAACAAGAACCCATACATTCCTGGAACAGAAGAGTTTGAAGACTGGGAAGCAGGTTTTAAGAAGGGCAGTCAAGAGAGGGAGTGGTTATGAAAGTTTATTTGGTAGGCGGCGCAGTCCGCGACGAACTGATGGGTGTTGAGAGCAAGGATCGGGACTATGTGGTCGTCGGATCGACCCACGAAGAGATGATGGCCCTCGGTTACGAGCAGGTCGGTGCGTCCTTCCCGGTTTACCTCCACCCAGAGACGAAGGAAGAGTACGCCCTGGCCCGAACTGAGCGTTCAACGGGGCCGGGGTATCACGACTTCGAGGTGGTGTTTGGGCCGGACGTTACTCTGGTGGAAGACCTCCGCCGCCGGGACCTGACAATCAACGCTATTGCGAAGGATCTGGATACCGGGTTGTACATCGACCCGTTCAACGGGATCTCCGACATTGTGAACAAGCGGCTGGCCTGTGTTCTGGACACAACCATGCGTGATGATCCGTTACGTATTTATCGCCTCGGTCGCCTGCTGGCCCGATACGGTGGTGAGTTCACTGTGGAAGAGTCCACGTTCTTCTCCTGCCGCCATGCAAGAGAAAACTTGGCTTCTCTCCCGAAAGAGCGTAAGATGGCAGAGATCCGCAAGTGCTTTGAGGATCAGTCCTCCAAGAACAAGCCGTCTCTGATGGTTGAGTTCCTGTGTGCGATGGACGAGATGCCGGAGGTGAACAACCTGAAGGGTGCATTGCAGCCTGCGGCTCACCACCCGGAGGGCGATGCTTACGTCCACACGCTGCTGTGCTTGGATTATGCCCAGAGCCTGATGTCTTCGCCAGAAGTTAAGTGGGCGGTTCTGTGCCACGACTTGGGGAAGGTGCAGTTCTTTGAGTATGGCAACTTACACGGGCACGAAGAGGGTGGATTGCCTTACGTTCAGGCAATGAACGAACGTTTCGGAGTTCCAAACCTGTGGGCAGATCTCGCATGGCGCGTCTGTGCAGATCATACCAAACTGCACCGGATCAACGAAATGAAGCCTCGTAAAGTCTTCGACCTGATGACCCGCATCAAGGCCAACAAGGACGATAAGTTTGCGATGAAGTTCATGGAAGCCTGCCTGTGCGACGCCCGGGGCCGGGGGCCAGAGAAAATGTTTGACAACTACGACCAGGTACATGTATTATGGGCGGGTGTTGTTGAGTTACATAAGCATCGTGCTGAAGTATCTGAGCAGTGCAAAGAAATTGCCGAGCGCCTGAAAGGTCGCCGGGAACTGATTGCCCAAGAGGTTCGTTCGGTGAAAATTAAGTACGTGTCCCGCGCCCTGACCCGAGTCAAGGCTGAAATCAAAAAGTTAAGAGAGGAGGAAGGTTATGACGGTAACGATTTACCTGTGTGGCGTCTTTATTAGTGCTATTGTCTGGTTCTTTGGGATCAAAATCCGCCAGCGAGGGTATTACATCCCGATGCCACGTAAGTATGATGGTAACTTACTTGACCCGCTGGATAAGCCGGAACGTATAGACTGGACACTGCTGATGCTGGGTTGGTTTATCATATCGGTGGCGTGGCCTTTCTGCTGGACAGTCCTCATACTGTTCTACGTTGTGGCGTGGGTAGTTACCATTACAGGATGGGTCTGGACAAAGACAATCGGGAGCGAAACTTTCGCTCGTAAAGTTTTCGGTGTAAAAGGAGAGTAATATGTTGGCATTTTTAATTTCGTTTGTTAATACCGTGGCGGACTTTGCGTTCATCCCTTGGGTCTGGGTCCCGCTGGGCATCCTGACCTGGGTCGGGACGATTTACCTGTCGGCTAAAGGTTCAAACTCGTGGAACCGAGACGAGCATATCATGCTTGGTGCTATTATCGGGGTGATCCTCGGGTTTATCTCCCCGGCACTCTTGGCATTTTCCCCGGTGATTATCTTGGTAGTCCTTACTTTGGCTATCATTGTGTTTGCAGGGTCGTGTGTTGCTAAACTCTTGGGGGTTGACAAATGACCGTATGGGAACTGATCGGCCTGTTGTCCCAATGCCAGCCCGGCGACCGGGTGTCTGTTCCGGTTGAGGTTGGACACGTAACTATCGGCGGGACCCCGCGCCGGGATATTGAAGGGGTTGAACGTGGGTTCGACTGGGACAGTAAGAACGTCTTTTTGCACATTGGTGATCAAGACCGCTTGACAGTGATGTCCAAAGAAGAGTATATTGAACTCATCCGATACAAACAGTTGGTCAGCGGAGTGCGTGGCAAGCAGGACATTGAACATCTGTCGGACGTGTTTGTGAAGAAGGACTTCGTTATCGAACGTTTACGAGACATCTCGTCCCGTTTGGTTGAAGGAAAGCTGGAATCTTTCGAGATCTCGGATCTCATTACCGATATTACTGAGGAGAAATTATAATGGCGGCACCAACTTGGCAGTTCATCACCATCCTGGTATTTTTCTCACTGGGCGCGGTTCTTAACTTCGTCAGTATCGGCCTGATGTTGTTCCTGGAGAAGCTGAAGCCGGAGGCCCTGTCCTTCCCGCAGAAAGACCTCGGGTTCGGTGGGCTGTTATTCAAAACGTTGATGACTGGATTCGCCGCATACTTAACGTGGTCTCTGTACCAGTTTGCGCCGGGCGCTCTGAGTTTGGGTATCCTCGTTGTGCATTGGGCATCCCTGGTTGTCGGTTACATCATGAGCGTCAAGAACGCAGGTAAGATTAAAACGTACAGCTACGGTCAGCACATCTTCGGAACTCTGTACTGCTCCGCGATGCTTGCAGCGTTGATCACTTACGGTGTACAATGTCTGTAACGAAAGACTGTACGAACTGTGCGAACTTCACCCGGGTCAAAAAGCCCGGGTGGGTAGGACTTTGTGAACTGCACGATTGGAGGATTAACGGTGGAAAATACCATTGTGAGCAGTGGAAGGGTAAAAAGCATCGTCGAGAAGCTGGAAAGTCACAAAGACGTATCGAAGGTGCTGATGCTATGTCTCGCCGGATCTCATGCGTATGGGACGGCGACGCCGACTAGCGACACAGACATCCGTGGCATCATCGTGGCCCGCCCCGGGGTTATCCGCGCCCCGTTCCGAACTCTCCGTGAAATGGGGATCGAGGACGAAGAGGACGGTAAGGTTTACGAACTGAACAACTTCATGGAATTGTTCTGCGACATGAACCCAAACATCATTGAACTCGGCTTCACTGATGACCAAGCGACTCTGTACAAACACCCGGCGTGGGATGACCTGCGGTCTTTCCTGCCTCAGTTGCTGAACAAAAACGTTGCTTACCGCTTCGGTGGTTATGCAATGGCGCAGTTGAAGCGAATCAAGGGCCACAACAAGCACATCAACAACCCACTGCCGGAAGAGAAGCCTACCCAACTGGAGTTCTTCCGTTTGGTGCAGAGCTATCTGGATGTGAAGGTGCTGAAGCACGAAGACTTCATGCGTAAGCTGAACAATATGTCCGGCGTATGCACTCTGGTCCCATTCGGCGCAGACATCTACGGAGTGGTGCCGGATCATCGTGATGATGTGCAGCCGATGTTCAACCCGGATGGTTCAATTCGTAAATTGCAGTACGAAGAGATCCCGGATGCCGTCAAAAAGCAACCGCCGCTGTTCATCGTGAAGTATCTGCGTCAGGATCACGTTGTGGCGAAGGACAAACACCACAACTACTGGCAGTGGGTGAAGAATCGTAACCCGGCCCGTCATGAACTGGAAGAGAAGTACGGTTACGACACCAAACACGCTATGCACCTGGTCCGCCTGCTTCGCATGGGACAGGAAATCATGGAGACTGGTCAGGTTATCGTCCGTCGCCCGGACGCAGAGGAACTCCTCGGCATCCGCAACGGCACCCATGCTTACGAGGACATCGTGGAGTGGGCCGCTGACAAGGACAAACTGATCCGTGAGGTTCTGTACAAAGAGAGCAAGTTGCCGAAACACAGCAACAAGCAATTGGCGGAGGAACTGATCCTTTCCGTGCAGGACGCCGTATGGTCACAATGACGAACGGCAGGATGGCGTATCTCCTGTCTCTCGACACAATTCGGGCCAAGTGCCCGATTGTTCGGTGGATAGAGGAAAATATAAACACCGGGAAGGCAAACACCGACTACGGCGAGGGTTGCAAGGACGTTATCCAAGAAGTGAGCGTCAGGTTTGTAGAGACCGTCGATTTCGACGTGGTTGATGGAAAGGTTACCCGAGTGAACACCGGGTGGAAGTCAGAGCCTTATTTTGCTGATAGTGCGAAACCAACCAAACAAGAGATTGACTTGCTGGAGGTGTGCGAGTATAGTCACTTTAAATGGCTGAGGACGTATTGCTTCGAGATCCTCGCCATAATTGACCACCCGCATTCATGCAGCATTGACTACCACATCATGGAGGAGCCATGCGTCGGATGTGAGAAACAAGGCCCAGTCAACTATTTCCACAGGAAAGGTGTCTGGTCACATTATTGTGGTGGTAGCCCTCGCTGCTGCCCGTAAGGAGGAGTGATGTCTGATAAACCAGGTTATCATCTCGACAAGATCGAGAAACGCCGTTTCGGGTCTTTCGGCAAGATCCAAGAGGAAGTCGAGGAAGCCCTCGATGCTCATCGTCAGGGTAGCCACATCATGATGCTGGTCGAACTGTCGGATCTGTACGGGGCAATGGAGGGTTTCCTGAATGAGAACTATCCTGGCTTCAAGATGGAAGATCTGAAGAAGTTCGCAGGGATCACCCGCCGGGCATTCGAGAACGGTCACCGTGGATAACCGCCGACTGATAAAGTGGCTGGATGTTCGTTACCATGCAAACTTCCCGATCTTCAAGCGGACGGTGGAACCCCTCATGGCGATGAGCCAGAAGTTGAGGGTCATTCACCGTCGCCCGGACGGGTCAGAACGTCTCTTGATTGAGTACGTCGAGCCAACAGGTGGTTGGGAGTGGGAAGTTAGCGTCGGGAAGAAAAAGATTGACCTCGGAAACATTTCCCGGTACTTTGAAGATACGAACAATATCAGCGACGAGGAGTGGGACCTGTTCGCCATGTGTGAACCGGAAGCAAATGCAATGCTGGGCCAGATTACCCTTCAGGCAACCGATGCGGAGCTATTCCTGACTGGGAAAACACCAGCTTACGTGGAGAAATACTGATGAAGTACCCAATGAGCATCGATGTGATTGCCCAAGCCCACCGTTGGTGGGGTCTGTGGTTCAAGGATAAGATGGTTCCAGCACTGGTTGACCCGGATGTCATGGCCCACACCTGCCCGCCGGGCGTACACGATGGTCGTCTGTACGGTGCAGGGACAGATACCGTTGTGGCCTCCGCCGAGCAGTCATTCCTCCAACTGGAGAAGGACGGGCAACTGGAACCGGGAAACTGGATGGCGCTTACGCCGTGTTACCGAGATGAGCCTGTCATGGATGAAACTCACCTGCCAGTGTTCCTCAAGCTGGAACTGATGAAGCTGACGGACGATGTGAATTTCTACACCCGGACAGAGGCTCTGTGGGTGGCGACCAAGATGCAGAAGTTCTTCATGGAGTTCTATGCCATGCCGACGACCATTTTAGAGACGGAAGACGGGTGGGATGTGATGTATGAAGATCTGGAACTCGGATCGTTCGGTGTGCGTCGAACCATGCGTGGTCACTCGTACATTTACGGCACCGGATTGGCAGAGCCGAGAGCCTCGATCGCATTGTTGCGTTTCAAGGAAAAGTGCATGAACACTTTTGACTAAAAATTCATTGTAAGGAATTGCCTATTGACCAGATCCCGACGATAGGCATTTTCGATGTATTAAAACGGATTTTAACGATTTAATGTAAAGTGGAGAAAATTGTTGTGTAAAACGATAACATGACAACTTTGTCAAGTGTCTCCTGTTGTATTTTTGCATAACATGGTAAAATAGGTTTTGCGGAAACCAACAACGGGAGATTGGCTATGTTCTACACATACGTTTATCAACTTCCGATGGTCGAGGGCAACCTCGAACTGACCCGAGGTGATCGTCTTGAGTATACCTGCGGATCGATCCGGCGTTCAAAGGCCGACGATTGGGGTAACCGGGCGTTCGTCCTAACGGACCATGTTCGTGAGGTGACCTATCGCGTGACGAAAGAGGGAATGCTCGTGGAGTACCACGATGGCCCGTACTTCGTCAGGAACCCAGAGGTGTTGAAACACACTCCATTTGCCGTAACTGGGGATGAGGCGGAGATCAATTCCTTCCTTCTGCTCTGCAATCGGATGTCCGAGGAGCACAAGTACAGGAAGTCTTTCCGTGCCCGTTTGCGGTACTTTACAAGAGAGCCTGTCGGCAAGATCATCATTGCCGGGGCGATCATTTACGCCATAGCCACAGCCGTAGTGCTGGTGCTTGGATAATCGGGTCGATCGTCGAAAGGCGGTCGGCCCTTTCTTTTTGGAGGTGACTGTGGCAGCAAATTTCAACAAGACGAAAGGTTTTGACCCCTCTATGCTCCCAGTGGGGATGCGGTTTGTTGGGACGATACACGGGATAACGTACCTCCCTAGCAACCCCATGTCTGGGGATGTGGTGTATGTGCAAGACCAGGATAAAATATACGCTTGGAACGGTGTCCACTGGTCTCAGGTCCGAATACAGCGTGGGCCTAACCAGGTTGTGACCGGGATAGATGGGAGACCGTACTCCGTCAAAGGGTCCTCGTGGTACACCGTGGACGAAAACCCCATGACGTTCGAAAACAAGTTGACGTACAAGGGGATTTCCTCTACTATCGTCTCTGAGCACAACATTGCCGAGCTTTTCTTCCGCCAGCACGACCTGACGAGGGAGGATATGGCCTTCTTCAAGATGACGTATCCGGCGGAGTTCAAAGAGTTCCGTGAGCAATGGGCTAAAAAGTGGGCCATCGAAAGGGCCAAAGACGAATTTGACGAATGGGAGGACGATCCATATGAGAAAAAGCGACGTTGAAATCATGCGCGAGGTGTTTGGGCAAGGGGCACGTTGGATAGGCTGGAACCATTGGCTAAAGCACCAACCGATCTTTAAGTTCATCGAGCACAAGGTTGAGCAGGGGTTGGATGTACTGTCCACTAAGGACTTCTTCGTCCGCCTGACGAAGGAGGGGCACAGCAACTCCGAAACCATGATGTACGCCCACATCAACAAGCAGACCGGGGACCTGGATTCTGTGTTTGTCCCAACGTACTACGGGAAAGGCGCTGGCCTCACGGTTTGGGCTAACCGCTGCCGTTACAATGACGGTGAGCCGGGCAAAGGCCCGGTAGACATGAATGAAATGTTTGATGACCCGTGGCGTCCAACCGAGGACGAACTGGATCTGTTCTCCATGCTCTACGGTAATGAGCAGATCCTGATCGATATGAACAAGGAACTCTACGGCACGATCATGAAGTACAATCGCGCCGCCGGGGCAAATAATGTAGCAATCTTCTACCCTGTACAATGAGGAAAACATGAGCGAAATCAAAGACACAATTGAATTACTCTCCAGAGAGTGGACGTGGAATGCGGTGAAGGATCACCCGCAGCGTAAGATTCTCCTGACGAAAAAGACGATGGGTGGGATTGTGACGCAGGTAGCCACGGGGCCTAAATTCACCCGGGAGTTCAAGGTGCAGCACAAGCCAGAGAATAAGGATCTGCGTGTGTGGACCAAAACCACTGCCGGGCTTATTCAGTGGCGTACTTGCCCGGTGAAAGGGGACCGTCTGGTGTATCAGCCGTTCGGAGGGAATCGCCAGTCTGAGCGCCTGTCCTTGGAGGAAATCTTCATGGACCCGACCTGCGTCGAAGAGGATGAGGTGGAGATGTTCAAGATGTTGTATAGTGAACTGGAGCCACTGATCCCGTTGTTCAGTACAGCCATGTCGCAGTTTGACCACGTGTTGGAGGGTATTCATGGCAATAAGTGAAACTGCCGCACAAAAGTTGATAAGGGCACAGATCGAGATGCGGCGGGCGCGTCATGAGATGGACCAAGCCCTTATTCAAAGCGCTGTCACGGGTGTCCAGGGTTACAATCCCAACGCCTTTAGTGGTATGCAAGGTCCAAAGGGAGTGTGTGGAGAACCTGGCCCGCCGGGCCGTGACCGATACACCCTAACGTACTGCGGAATCCACTTCCTTGTGGAACTCCTGCCGTCAACGTTCGATATGATCGAGGATGCCACCAACGTCAATGGTGATGAACTGGCATTCATCAAGGTCATCAATGAGGACGAGTGGAAGAGAATCCGTGGCGCATGGGCGCACAAATGGCAGCAGAATAAAGCCTTCGAGGCATTTGAAATGGGAGATCCTTGCAATGGGGAAGACTGGTTACAATGACTTGGCTGATGCGATTAGTGTGGGGATCTTCGCCAAAGATATGGCGAACACCTCCGACTCGACTGCATCGATATACACAACCGGGACAGGCATTGATTACTCAAAAATCAACAGTTTGCCTAACCCGGCGGGTCCGTGGACAACCACTAGGGAGAATCACATTTTCGATAAAGAAATGATTGAGAAAATCCTCAATATGCCTGCGAAGGGTGACTCTCTTGCCGGGAAGTTTGTGACGAAAAGGACCTTGAAATACAAAGGGATAACCTTCATCGTCAATTTGGAGGAGGAGGCAATGGAGTTCTTCGAGGACCCCAAAAACATCTCCAAAGAGGAACTCCAGGTCCTGAACGTGACGTTCCCGGAGTATTACAAAAGGATCGAGTCTGTCTGGACTGACGCTTACATCAAGGTGCAGGCCAAAAAAGTTTTCGAAAGTGATTGACTCTGCCGTGGGCTGCTGTATAGTAGCCCTATCGAAACGCAACGGAGAACAAAATGAAAAAGGTATCAATCGGTGAGAAATTATTCGTCCTGTTTATCATTGGCTTACTGAGCTTCTTGACCACCTACCTCGGTGGATTAGGGATGGCAGGTGCAGCACTGAACGGACTTGGTTGGGGCCTCTTTGGTGCGGCATTCCTGTACTTCCGTAAGGCATCTCTCAATGGCTAAGTACACACGGTGGTCACCGTTACTGGTAATCATGATGAGCAAAGAATTGAAGGCGGAGTTCTTTGCTGATGATGAGGAAGATTTCGATGCCGGGTGGGATCTCTTCGAGACGATCCACCCAGACAAGGCAGAGGCCCTGTACAGCCTGCTGGCTCCAAAACTCAAAGAGATTGAGGAGTACATGGAATACCAGCGAGTAATGCAGGTCTTCTTGGCGAAGGGCGAAGCAGGAAAACGTGACGCAGCGATGGCTACCGTCAATTATCGAGCTAAACAACTGAATTGGTGAGGAATATATGGAACTGCAAATGCACAAAGAAATCACAACTGAAGCACTGACGGCAGCGGCGCAGCCTATCCAGACTGGTCTGTTTATGGTGTTCGCTTACAACACCTACTACCCGGCGGGCGGGATGTCTGACTACATCGGGATGGCCCTGTCTCTGGACCAAGCCCGTGCTATGGTGGCGGATGTTGGTATTTACCGTGGTGGATACCAGATCGTTAACCACCGGAACATGGAGATTGTCGAAACTAAGCAGATCGGGTGGGATAACTAAGATGAACAGATCTCGTTTCGGCGGTGTAGCTCTGATGGTAGTCCTCCCGGGGACGACATTCCAGGCTTCAAACTGCGGCTTTGCCCGGAACTGCCGGGACATGATCGTCACCATGTTCCCCGGTATTGACCGCTCCATCTTTGAACGCCCAGACATCATGCAGATGATGGACGAGGTTGACAACGTGACCGGGGCCGTGTACATTTTAGACCCCGTGGAAGGACAGCCTGTTATGGCCCATTCCACTCTCGAAGGCTTGCAGAAGGAGTATGAGGAATGGTTGGACCGTACATAGCCGCAGGGCTGTTTTCTATCGTGTGGATCGGCGGATGTATCTACATCGGATACATGCTCGGAAAGGCACGTAACTCATAAACGCGCTGTAACGCTTTCTGAGAGCTTCTGTGATGGGGCAAGGCGATTTATCATCTTCGTCCAGAAAACCTCTCAGAATCGTTCCTGTGCATCCTGACGGGCATTCCCGTCCCAAACTTTATCGGAGAATACAAATGAAGGTAGAAGGCGCTCTCTGGAAGCTGTTTTACACCGACGAGGATTACTGGAAGGACTACTTCCATGACGATACGCTAATCCTCTTTGATGGTGTCGAAGTTGAAGAGTATGACAGCCCGAACCCGGACACCGTTGTTAAGGTTGAGTCCGGGTATGTCTACACAGGGGCCTACGAGAACCAGATGAGTTTGGCAACTTTCTTCCGTCGCTGGAAGAAGATCCAGACCACAGAGGTGATCGTTGTTACTGTGGACAAGGACTACGCTGAGTCTGTCCGTGATGAAATTGACCGCCTTGATGGCGTAGTGGGGATCAAATGATCGAATTACTTGGCATTTTGTTTGGACTTATCGTAATCGCTTTGCCTTGGTTAGTCTGGGCCAAGATCCTCGCCATGTCTTTTGATGGGCAGGTTGGCATTACGGTTACCCTCGGATCTTTGCTCATCGGCGTACCTATGTACTACGCCATCGTGATGAAGGTCTTAGAGGCCGCAGGTCATGGATAAGCGGCCTGATGTAATTACCGCACTGGCGGAGATCCTTTCCGATCAAGGATACCCGGTACACTCGGCGGATGTTTTCGGGGCCATTCATGGAGTGTCTTTGGCGGCTATCCATTCCAACATGCCGCAGCAGGGCGCTCCTGGCGCTATGGGGCCTATGGGTCAGAACGGCAGGGACGGGAGGGATGCGTTCGATAAGTACGCATGGCACCCTATGGAAGAGTCTCTGATGGAGTGCTCTTGGAAAGGAATCAAGTTCCAGTTCCCGCTGATGAAAGCCTTCTTCGAGGGATTCCCCGAGGGAGAGCTTACCTATGGGGACATCGGCTACATCCGCACCATCTATGGCAACGCCGTAGTTGAACGTATGGCAATGTTTTGGCGCAGAGAGTATGAGTATCTTACTGACATGCAGGTATTTCTTAACCAAGAGGACATCACATGCTTGAACCTTATCAGCAAATCAAATTTGTCTCCGGCCCCTTTGAAGGACTCTTAGGGAAGAGTCTCTCCAAGGCCAGCGAGGAGACTTGGTACGTCCAAGTAATGATCGCGGGTAATCCTGTGACGCGAGAAGTGAAGAACGAAGAGATCGCTGCCCTCCGGTGATGAATTTCACAGGGATGTGTGATAAAATTGTGTTTTCACAGGAGGATTTATGATCGAAATGATGCTGGGTGGTGGAAAGAGACCAACACCGAAAGGCAATATCGTCAAGTTCGAGGCGCAGTCCGCTGGTATTGCTGCCCTGTCTGCATCAGGAAAGCTCTACGTAATAGGTGATCAGTACATCAGCGGTGCGGGCGCTGGTAACTCTGTGACCACATGGACATTGCTTGCCGATGGTGTAGAGACATTTGCGATGGGTTACAGGAGCACGATCATCAAGATGAAGGATGGTCGGTGGCTTTTCTTGGGGACAAACAACATGTTCCCGACAGGCTTGGGGACGAATGTTTTTACCCTTACCGATGTCACCCCGTATATGCAATATCCTGAAGGGCTTGTCGTTAGTAGTGTGGCTATCGGATTTGCCAGTCTTGCTGTGGTGTTTACGAACGGTCAGTACGCTATGTGCGGAAGGAACGGTTTTGGCGGGCTGGGAGTAGGGAACACCACAAACGTCAGGACCTTGACGATGAGGACTGACTTTACCGATGTCAGGAAGGTGGATTTCGACAAAGGTGCTCTTGACACATCCTACATGATCAGGAACAATGGTTACATGTACGCTTGTGGTGCCTCAGATTCCGGGCAGACGGGTGTTATCTCCACCGCCCAAGCACTGTGGAAGCTCCAACCGAACGTAGGGAAAGATTTTTACCCAGGGTACTCCGGCTGGTTCTTTACGGTGGACACCGGAACTCTCTACCTTACCTACGCACAGGGTCGCCAGTTTGACGGCAGTCTTGGAACGGGGTCGGTTGCGGCTACAAACTATACGACGCCACAGGCCGTATTCCAGAATGTCAGGGACAGAACCCAAATCCCTGTCATCCATGTAGGACTATACTCCGCCCGTGTAACAAACCCAGACACCGGGGTTCTTTACTACACCGGGACAAGTAGTGGAGCAATTCAAGGTAGTGGGGTTACCCAGTCGGTACGGTACGCTTTCACGGCGCTACCTGCTGCAACCCTTCAAGGAGAGTATCATGCCTTGAGGTCGTCTTACACTGCGTCATACCTGCTGATAAACGGAACTTTGTTTGGCACAGGGCAGGACTCCGGTGGACTAGGATTCTTGCCGGGTCTCGGGACCACAAGATCGAACGTGTATGTAGAACTCGACACAACCGCCGTAACTTAAACCGCCTTCGGGCGGTTTTTTATTGCTTGCAATCCGAGAACGGTCGTGTATACTGGTTATGTCGGTTATCCCTTGTGGGGGATAAGTCATTGATTATCCTCTGAAGGGGATAGAAGGAGGGTCTATGTCTGAAAACATCCCTGCGGGGAAGGTGCTTGACAACTACGAGCGCCAACAACTGAAGGTGGAGCTTTCGCTCCTGAAGGATTGGCTGGACAAGCTGAACAGAACTGACGTTTACACGGACGAGTACACACCGTGGCAACGTGTTGAACATTCAGCAAATATCACTGCTGCGTCGCATGACATTGATGCGATCGAGCTATCACTGGAAACAGGCCGGAGGGTATACTGATGGCAGCACTGGTAACAAGAGGCCACGAGTCCATGCACTGGTTCTTGTGGGAGGCAATAGTGATGCAGGCTGACGATATGTTCAGCAAAGGCATCATCGGGAAAGAACTGTCTGAAGAGGTGGACCTCATCACCCGGCGCACCCAAGAGTTGGGTGTATTTTCTACCAAGTTGCGGATCATGGCTTGTGAAGTTGAAGCCAAACTGATCCCGTTCGAAGCTGAGTGGCGTATTGCCGTAAACAAAGAGGAAGAGGAGCTTAACAATGCAATTGAAGTGTACGAACGTGATCGCGGACTTCAACAAGGTGTTTCCGAAGGGCCAGATCTTCACAGCTTCGGAGCTTAAAAACGGATTCTGCGACGTAGAGGGCCTGCGGCCTAAACGTAACGGGACGCCGTGGACTGGGGTTGTATCGCTGGGCCACATCGTGGTGCTTGGCGTTGCCAAATTTGAAATTGTACCGGAGGAAGGTGATGATACCACGACTGACAAAGACGACGCTGCACAAGCTGTTCAAGGAGTGGCAGTGGAAGCAACTGAACAGGCGTAAGCATGTCGGCAGGTTAATCTGGACTGATAACGGCGCGGCCCGTAAGGACAACCGGACAACCGTTCGTGTCGGCAAGCCGATCATCAAGTTCAAGTTCGAGATTGGCTCGTACTTGGGCGGGACGGTTACCAATACCCCGCGCCACTTCTGCATAGAAACTACAAGCAAGCAGGATCGTATCTCGTGGATGGCGACACCACAAGACGAGGTGTTCCTGAAGCGCAGGATTGGTAAAGTGTGGCAGGCCCCGGTGAAGCTGACAGGCTTCTTTGAAGATCCTTATGAGATCACCAACGAAGAACTTGAGTTTCTGGAGCTACTGTACCCGGGAATCTGTTCGCAGGTGGTAGAACTGCTGCCGGGTTTGCACGGCATCGATGACGCACTGAAGGAGAAATTCAATGGGTGATTGTTTACCGAAGTGCTACGACTCTAAACGGGTCCCGTCCCAGTGGAAACAGGATCAGCGTGTGCGTATCCTGCGTGGGAAAAATAAGGGCCGGATGGCCCTCGTTTCCTACGAAACAGAGCCGCACCCGCTTTCCAGTAAGCGTCGATTTTACCTGTGGCTTGAGTCCCGGCATAACTTCTGGGCACCAAATCACGTACTGATGAACGAAGATGGGTTCGTTGCCGTATGAAACCACCAAAGTTTATCCACGAAAAGTCGGTAAATTACCTGTACAAGGGCCACGAGATCTCGGTTTCGTTGCCCGCAGAGATTATCGACTACCTCTCTCAGGCCGAAATAGGTGACTTCACAGGGGAGAGTGATGACTTGGCTCTGTTCGAGATGGTGTACCCGGAGTGGTTCGAGTACGTGAAGACCCACATGGAGGCCCAACTGGAGATAAAGCGCTGGCAGAAGAGATTCTTCGGCGATGACTTCAATTTCCCCAAAACGGACGAAATTGTTGACGCCGGGACAAATTTCCGCTATTCTCGACCAGAATTGACGTAAAACTGCAAAATATCTGCACTTTTGGGCCAAAAACGACAAAATATTGACACTTTGGAGGTAAAAATGGTTACAACTCAAGACGTTAAAAACATGGTCCTTTTTGCCGAGGGCAACCCAGAGATGATGAAAACTCTGAAGAACCTGAACATTTTTGACTACTGGGTCAACAAATACCGGGATTTCGAAGAGATGTTGAACTGTGAGTACCCGGCACTGGTGAAGCTGTGGGATATTGACCTGCACTGTCTCCGTCTGTACACTCGTATGGAGAAAGAGATGGAATTTTACCCGGGTAAAGCAGTAATGTTCAAGACCCTGGCGGAAGCACACAAGGGTTCCATTCTGAAGGACATGGAGACCATCTCTGAAGTCCTCCATATGGAGTACGACGACTTCTTTGGGTTGGAGTGATTATGGCTAAGTACCTGAAAGACATGTCCGATTTCGACATCAATCTGAAACTGGTCCGTGGCCTTCGCCTCGGGAGCAGTGAAGGACCAGCCGAGCGCGGGTCACGCGACTGGGGAGATTACGGGTGTGGGAGTTCTGTGGTGTACTACGAGCGAGTCTTCGAGGAGGTCAGTGGACTTCCAGGCATCCACACGATGGCCCGGCTGGTGAAGCGCACCGTTGATTTCTGCAACGACCCGGCGAAGGCATTTCCGCTGATCGAGGCGAATAAGATCGACCTGCGATATAACCACTCAGACGTATCCTGGGAGGCTTCTCGCGGAACCCTATGGACGACTCATGTTAACCCGTTGCGGGCCGCTATGGGCCTCCTGGCCGTGTTATTGGACGAAAAGGAGAAGGGCTTATGAAGATCCTGATTGAGAAGAACGTCAAGACGTACTCTAACGGCAAGGTCGTCGAGTATTACCGGGTGAAGTACAACCGGGGCTTCTGGTGGCCCTTCTGGCAGTACGTCCAGCAGAATTACTGCCACGCTGACCCGGACGTAAAGGAGTTTGATACTCTGGAGGAAGCGAAAAGGGTTGCAAAGAAACTCCGGGACGAGTATATTGGACCTGACCACAAGATAACGGACCTCGACATCAACGGGGACCCTATACTCAAATATTGCGGAGGATAATATGATCGGATTTGGTATTCGTAAGGACGTAAAAGGTCTCACCGACGAGCGCCTTGAGGAAGAAATTCAATGGGTTAACGGCTATCTTCGCCGTTTCCCAGAGCCTGCGGCTATCCGTGGGAAGAGTTATGTCCGCCGCTGGGCTGAGGAGTGCCGCCGGGAACTGGACCTGCGGGCAGGAAAGTTGGCTGACGATCTGGCGGACCCAAGTGCAGAGTTTGTGGAGGTACACTGATGGGTGGCTACCATGAGGCTTACGCCATCTCCCGTAAGGGTAACGACTCAATCTGCAATATGGATGGTCAGTATATGATCTACACTTCCATGCACGTTGCGGCACATAATCTCGGGGTTGTGGCGAAGATGAACCCTGGGGTGGAATTTACTATCAGGCCGTTCAAAATGAAACTGCCGTGGACTAAACAAGGGTGGTGATATGTATACAGTGATTTCTTACCGGGCCAACGGTGCCGTGTTTTACGGCGGATACTGCGAGGGCCGAACGGAGAGCGACTTCCACATGGAAACCATGCGTGAGCGCCCGGATGCGGTCTGGGCATTGGCTAACGTGATGTTTAAGGACATGGTGGCGCAGAACCGGGACCTGAACCCCGACTACACTTTCACCGAGGCGGCTGAAATTTCCCTGGGGATCAACGGCTACTTCGGTTCCGAGTTCGCCATTGCCAGTATTGATGATGAAGAGTACGATCGGTACTGTGAGGAAAGGGATGCTATTCTTGCAGAGGCGAAAGAGAAGGCAGACTCCTTGTACAGCAATCACATCAACAACCGTGCAGCGGAGAAGGCCCGCATTCGACGAGAGAACGAGGAGGCAGCAAAGCGCCGGGAAGAAGCGGCGGAACGCGCTCAACTGGCTAAACTTCAGGCAAAATACGGGGTAATCAATGGCTAAGATGCGCTCAGGTATGCACAGTTCCGGGCTGTTCTGCCCGATGGTGTTCCACGACCAGATCCAGAAAGGTGAGATCTTCGTTGAGTCAACTGACCACCCTCATGTGGTTGAAGTGACGCATAAGGACTGCTTCGTTGAGTATGCCTTCTGGGACGAGGCCGGGCTGGCCTGCCCTGGCGGAGCTACTTTCGAAGAGGCAGTAAAGAGCTTTGACGATTACTGCAAGTATGTGCTGGGGTGATCGATGGCAGGTTACATCTTTATGGGCCTGCTCATCTTCATGATGGTTGGCCTCTTAATTGTCTTGGGGGATAACTGATGAAAGCCTATGTGTATCAACTGTTTCACGTGAGTATGCGTGGTGAAGACACGCAGGCTGATGCTTTCTGCGGCCTGTTCACGAGCTTACCATTCGTCCGGGAGTATATCGCCCAGTCTAACGACGCGCCGGAAGAGTTTGACTGCTACAGGCACCCTCTGAACCCGAAAGGGGCGTACTACGTCCCGGCACCTGTGCAGATTTTCCGCAAGTAAGCCTCTGTTAACCGCCTCCGGGCGGTTTTCATGTTTAAGAAATGAACTTTTTTCGACAAATGCCCCGAAACATGTTTACAGCATAAACATATGGGTGTATATTGGTCACATAAATCGAGGAGGGGAAAGATGACCGATGAAGAACTGAACCGTACACGTGAAAAGATCAAGAGTATGAGTAACGGGCACCTGTGCCTGTCGATTCAACTTACCCGGGCAAGCCTTTCTTGGGGACGGCAGACTCAAGACGGTAAGCCGGAAATTATATTGATTGAGCTTCTTCGTGAAGCCGGAGAGCGAGGACTTGTGGAATGAAAACCGAACCAACTATCGAACAAATCCGTGAGACGGTCAGCCGTCTTGACGACAGTTCCATCCTGTCAACCCTGCCACTCATGCGGGAGATGGCGCTGATGCTGGGTGAACGTAGCTCTGCTGCGGTCATGGTTGTGGAATTGTGCCGTGAAGGCGTCAAGAGGGGTATCCTGGAATGACGGCCTTGTTGGGCATTGCCTGTTTACTTTTTATCGTCGGGATGTTACTGTATCTTGGTTGGACATACCTCGAAGATGAAGTCCTTCCCGACAGAGGGGTGTTCAAATGAAAAATTACCGTATTGCGATCGTTGAGTACGACAACTTTTTCGTCGGAAAGAAGAAGACGTATGCCCTACAGAAGCGCATCGGATTTTTCTTCTGGTATACCGTCACGTATTGCGATAGTGTTACGCAATGCCTGACTTATTACGATAACACAAAAAACAAAAAGGAGACTATTATCAATGTCTTACGTACCTTCTAGTGAAACACTGAACGTCCCTCACGTTGTTGAGGACATCAACGGAAACATTCTGGCGATGACGTACAACTGGACGAAGGCCCGTGACTTCGCCAAGTACCAGGATCGCTTCATGATGAACGTCTGCACTGTCCGCCCGGCGGACGAAGATGATGTCGCCAGCTTTATGCGCCGACTGGGGGATTGCTAATGGAGCCGCCAAGCCGCAAGAAGGATTGGGTGCTGACGTATTGGTATCAGTACACCGAGCGCTCAATCCCGAAGACCCGTGCTATCCGGGTGGCCCGTGAAGGGCTGAAGGAAGAGGAGCACGTCATAACCGGGCACCTCGATGCGATGGGCCTGATGGACCTTTTACAATGCGACCTGCCGAGGAGCCGATAATGGAAGACGATCGCAGCCCGTATGCCGGGTACAATCCTATCCTGCCGAACAGTGAAGAGGAGGCTGTCTTAGAGAAGCGAGTCTTTGACATGCTGTACCACGGCAGGAACAACCTGCAAAACCGGGGCCAGTGGGAACATCGAGATCTGCTGCAAGACCTGTGGCGAGAGTTCGTGTTCCGTGAGTCTTGGTACACGAACCAGGACAAACCTAAAGACTGGTATTTTGGGTACGTCGATGCCCTGAAACACCACGAGGGCGACTGCCCGCCGGGCGGGTACAAAGGCCCTAACGGTAATCCTAAAACCGACTATGACTTCGGCTGGAACGCCGGATGGAAGGCATCCTCATGATTGATGATTACGAAGAGTACCCGCAGTACGGCTACACGCAGAAAGAACTGCGGTTCCTGTACGTAGACGAAGGGGCAAGGATGCTCAGTGACGACAACGGTGAATACATCATCCGGGCAGACGGCCCGATTAACCCGCTTCGCCCTGATTTGTCTGGATTCTGGCTCTTTAAACTGGAGTACAAAAATGCTGATTACTGAGGTTGCACCGCCGTCCCGGCGTGAACTGTTTAATGATTACTTCGAGGAGCACACGGGCTGGGACCCGTCTGAGTATCCGAACAAAGGCTACGTCGAGGATTTGTGGGACTTCTTCGAGAAAGGTTGGGAAGAAGCGCAGAGGACGTTCGAATGACCAGGGTAAGACCTCAGCGAATCGCCCACAGATGGTCCCCGGTGTTGGCAGATGCCAAGGAGCGCCGTCAGGACAGGGAGTTTTCTGAGCTTGCTATGGCAGAGGCCCACACCGATATGGACCGATACACCATGTTCCTGGAGGTGGCCCAATACGGTATTTGGGCGAGGACCCGAAAGACCCAGAACGCCGGGTACTACCAACTGGTCAAAGAACATACTGGGAGGTTCCACACGAGGTACGGCAAGTTTACCGACCAGGAACTCCACAGGCTTCGCATGGCCCTCCGCTTCAACAACCTCGCCTACCTCTAATCAGCCGCCTCCGGGCGGCTTTTTGTTATGTTCGCTCCACAATATTGACTGCCTAAAGAGTCCCACTTGAGCCTTGCCTGAAGTGGCGAACCTGTTCATAACTCCCTCCGCTTATCCACAGTACGACATCCCTTTCCACAGTTTAAAGTCTAACCTATACCTTCACCCAGAGTGAATCTTTTTCCCCACACAGGTAAACCAGACAGCCTATGAGGCGACCCTGTTAGTAACTCCACGGGTTTCTTGCCCACGATACAGCCTTTGCCCTGCCGGAGGCGACCCTCTTTTTCTTCCCGAAATACCTCCCGCCAAAATTTTTGGAACGTGATCAGGGGTGGGGTGTCTTGCCCAGAAACCAGAAAAATATCCCAGCGTATGGATACTGCTGCCAGGCATGGCGAACAGGGGGAGGGAGGGGCACCTGTTATTTTCCCCAAATATCCATAAGAATCAATGAGTTAGCCTTTCCGGCTCCTTGCTCTTTGCGTACAGGATCGGCCCTCCTGGGATGTGACCTTGCCCACACTTTATGATGAATGATCCATAACTTTACACTTCCACCATTGACAACCTGCCCCCGGTGTGCCTCTCCCACTGATACCCATTTAACATAATACACCTTATACGCACTGACTGGAATGATAATCATTCGCATCAGGCCAGCCGGGCCGGGGCTTGGTCCCACATGAGAATGCTTCTCGTTTACGCTTGCGAGTGAGACGCATTACCCCGTTGTTGGGAATCATTCGCAGATGAGAACGGTTCTCGTTTGGCACAGCAAAAAGCAAAATAAAAATAAAATTGTCTTGACAAGGAGACCGTATTTTGTCTAGCAATTACATGCTTTTCTGTACACTTTGCGAACGATAATCATTCTCGTTTGGGGACACTCCCCCTACGGGGTCGCCTCTTCAGGTGATTTTCTATGCAGATAAAACACGCCTTTATGCAGATAAGAATCATTCTCAACAACTAAAAAGTTGTTGACAATAGCGCTTTTATTACTACGTAATGACCAATAGAAAACAGGTGAAAAACGGTTAGGGATAGCGTAGCGGTCATCCCTTGACCGTGGGAACGTGAGCAAAAACCGTTGCGAGTTAGCAACGGGGGTTGATCCGTTACCTGTTTTCTATTGGTCGCGCCTCCGGCGCGCCCTCCCTTGATCCGTGGGAACGTAAACCCGGCTTTTGTCAGAAGTCAATAAAAAGATAAGTTATTGATTGTAAATGAGAATCATTCTCGCATTATGCAGATAAATGAATAAATAGTGTCAAGTTATGTAAAGAAAATGGATGATTGACCGGATCGGCCTGATACACGTTTGCAGATAGAAGTCAATAGGGGCTAAAAGCTCCTGTAAGGCCCTATGCGGGCCGCTACTCTCAACCCTGGCTAGTGGGTTAGCGCCTCGTTTATTCAATTATGCGCTTTAAAGTGAATAAAATTAGATGTTGATTTCCACAATTGGAAGTGATAAGGGGGGATATGCTGGGGGGAGTCAGACCGATACCGGGAACGGGTAGCGCCTGCCAGGCTTGCCACGTTAGGATCTGCGGGCAAAGAAAAGCCCGGACTATGCCGGGCGGTCATTTGGTTGGCTCACATTAGCCGGAAGTCGTCAACGGTCATTTCTAATCGGTGAATTAGGTATTCCAGGCTATCGGCATGGAATGATTCGGTGTAACCATCGTTCCCGATCTGCACAGTGGCAAGGATCAGGCCGTTTTCCTGCTCTTTGATTTGGACGGCTAAACGGTTTGCCTTTGCATCATTCAGGACGGAGATCAAGCGGTTGGCGGTTGTCATCTTACTGGCTCCTTTTGTGAGTGAGTAGGCATTATAACAGATTGACCGGATAAGGCAACAAAAGAAAAGAAAAGAAAAGCCCGGATTATTCCGGGCTTACGCTATGCTCTGTTTGTGGGAATGAGTAGATCCGATCTTGCCAGTCTCTCACATGATAACCTAAGTTACCGATCCATACTCCGGGCGGGCTAGTGTAGGAATCGGCGGACCAGCAAGCGGCTAAATTGTTGCCGGGGATCGGCTGTTTTTGGTAGGCGTAGATCATGCCGTCCAGGTCAACCGCTACATGATAGCAGTCATCCGGGACCGGGTATAAATTGCCGTCTATTGTGATATGTTTCATTTGTTAGGCTCCATATAACCCATCATGATCGAAAGTTTCAGGATGAGGAAAAACGTTTTCCATCCCGTGAAAGTGGCTGATAGTGTGGCGCAGGTGATCCGGGTCGTTAAAATCCTTGACATCCATCAAAAATTCTTCGTCGTACAGGTCGAAAACGCGAACATAAGGCCCGGCCTTTTCTGCCTTGATTGTATTTGCTTTGTTGTCGGCAATGGTGATCACTTTTTTCATTTGGTACACTCCACAAAGGAAAGGCCCCGGCGGGGGCCTGTTTGGTTAGTTGGCTGCTTTGTATTCTGCGATCCAGCGGCTGAAAGTTTTGTTTTGCTTTTCGGCGGCTTCAGCGGTTTTGTGCTGGGTTACTTCAACGTGCCAACAATCGGCCAGGGTGAACCCGGCGGCGTGGGCGGTCCAAGGATAAGCCGGATCTTTTGCTTTGTATGCTGCCAGTTTTGCCGGATCTTCGTGGAATACATACGGCTCAATCAGGGCGGCGGTGTATTTGTCGTTTTCGGTCTCGAACTTTGCCCACTCGTTATGGGAAGAAAGATATTTGTCTAACATTGCGAAAAATTTTGCTTTGGTCATTTTACTGGCTCCTGATTTGTGGGCTTGCCCCATTGCTTGCCCTACGTGATGAATATTATGCTTTTCCCGGCGTTGCGTCTAGTCCCTTTACGTTTCTTTACAAAACTAACCAAGACGGCGATACTGTATAAATGTACATGGCTTTTAAACGCTCTGTAAGGCCCTCTAAGCGCTTTTAGGCTGAAAGTGTACCCTAACCCGTTTTAAGGGAGATCTCACTAATGAGAATTTTTCTCACCTACGTTTTGGGGCTTTTTGATAGGTAAATGCTATCATCCTGAATAGCGGGCAGGTCCGGTGGTTGTCTCCCCCTGTCCCCAGGTGCCCGCCGTCCAAAAAGAATAACAAAAAAGGGGCGAACAAGTCAACCCCTGTAAACACTGTTAATTCATCCAGCATTTCGACTGTTTGCCCGTGTCCAGGCCCTGGCGATCCGGTGTCCTGTTATTCGGTGCGGTGGTTGCATTGTGCGGAGTGATTCCAGGGTGAGGCGTTGACGCTTGCGCCGTAAACTTAAAAGCGCTAACGTGTTGCCCATGTTGTAACCCTGGCCGGGGGTGTAGACCTTGCCCCCGGCGTTAAGGTTGATGATCTCATGAATTGAGATCCGGCGGCGCTTGTCTGCGGCTTGCTTAAAGATAGCCAGCGGCGGCGCGATCTGCTGCTGATACCATTCTAAAACGGTGGAGGTAAGCGCGATCATGGTTTGGCCTCAATTGGTACGATGTAACGAAAATAAACTAGTGCGCCGTTATCCGGGCGGCGTAACTGGTACTCATTTTTCCCCGTGTTGACGTATTCCAGTTTGCAAGCGTTGCACACGTCATAGGGTGGATCGGTTGGATAGTCAAAGGCCCAGACCAGATCCCCAGGATTTAAGAAAATGGGCTTGCTCATATTTCGCCCCCTATGAAGTCGGATCGGTCGCTGTTGCTCATGCGGTCCGCTAAATCCTTCAGGGTGGCGATCCCCTCGATGGTGTCCGCCTCGAAAGATGAATCTTTGTACCCTGGGGCCTGCTCGGATCTTAAACGGTGATGATAGCGCAGGGCGGCTAACGTTTGGCGGATCTCGGATTCGGTGATCATTTGGTGGCGGCTCCTGGGTGGCTCATGTTTACCCCAATGAATGGGAAGTGTGCTAAATCACACGGCTTTAAGGTCTCATGCCTTGCCCACATACCAGAACCACGGCGGAATAATACCCGGTTGCGGCTTATGCGGTAAAAGTTCCCGTTTTCTAAATTCTGATACCAGATCATGATTGCTTTCCTTGTTTGGCCCCTTTCGGGGCCTGCTGCCTTATTCGATGATGTCGATCAGGTTGATCCCGGCGGCGTATTCGACACTTTTAACAGAATCGATCCGACCATACCCGGCCCAATCTTTCCCGGCTGGGTCCCGGTAGATGTATGAGACGGCGTTCTCTTCGCAGATGTCGATCTCTACTTCCAGGATCTCGACGGTCTCGCCATCCTCGATCATTTTCATGCCTGCTTTAAGGTCACGTGCGAAAAGTTTTACAATGGAACCAATAACGGGCTTGATCATTTCGTTTTTCCTCTTTGACCGGGGAACCGCTCCCCGTCCTATGTGTGAAAGTATAGGGCAAGGGCGGCGCGGGTGTCAATCAAAGATTAGTGATCATCGTCACAATTGCAGCACGGCGCAGGCGTTAAGGTCTCTTTGATCGTGTCCTGTATGGCGTAGATAGTTTCTAACTCCTGGCGGTGTTTCATCAAAAATTCAAAGTTGCGCTGTTTATCCTTGAATAGGTTCCCGGTGTTTTCCCCCGTTAAGCGGTCCACAAAGGCCCCTAGCAGGTTTTCGCCGTGTTCCCTTAGTGCCTTATCCCCTTTAAGCTCGATCACGCCGTGGGCGCTTTTAAGGGTGTATACAGTCACCGCCGAAAGGCTGAATTTTTCCGCACTCATCATTCCACCTCGATCAGGCCGTTTTCGTTAATGTAAATGTGTTTTTCGCCGAACTGCTCCGCCACTTTGTGCAATGCGTCACCGATAGCGCCTAAACCACGATCCCAGAATCCGACGCCGTGCCCCTGGCGGCTAAACCAAAAATCTCGGCCCGCTTGAGTGTGATCATAATCGCCGCTCAATGTTGCCGCCTTGAGTAACAGCGGCGCAAGGTCCATAAACTGGGCGCACTCCTGGCGGCATTCTTCGCGGGCCGTGTCGGTCATCTCGACCCCGGCTAAATTGTCCACCTCTTCTCCGTCGCTGTTGGTGGCGGTCTCTGCAAAATACAGGGCCTCAAAGTAGCCCATAATGAAAGCGTTTAAGTGTTTAGCGTTGAAAGTAGTCATTTTATTACCATCCCAGGACGATAGAAAGTGCGGTTGCGGATACGATAGCGATAACAGTTGAAATGATTGCGATAGTGAACATAATTTTTACCTTTGCTTGTTTGTGTTGGCCTTTGTTGGCCCGATGAAAAGAGTATAATCATTCGGGCCGGACAATGCAACTTTATTTTTTAGCAATTCGTGCTATCACGTTATCTTTTGCATCGTTGATAAGGTCGCGGATCTCTTCGAAAAGGTCGCCCTTTGTGCGGCAATAGCGCCCGTCAACGTCTGCGATCCGGTCGGCGTCGTAGTCGTCAGCCATTGGATCGGCCCCTTCCGCCAATTGCAGGACGTAGGCATCAAGTTTATAGCCGTGTTTACCAGTGGCAAGCGAAAGCAAGCGGCCCGGTACAACGTCGATCACTAACTCGAACTTTTGGCACTTTGATAAAACCGTCTCAAAGGCGGTGTAGGATGGGTGCCCGTATTCGCTGATATTGTAAAGATCTTCAGCCATTTTCTTTTTCAGGTCGGTGATGTTAAAAATCATTTTGACGGTCTCCAGTTTGTTTTGGTGTTTTGCTGCTATGGCTGTATTATGGGGCCTAACCCGGCCCCGTGTCAATGGTAGAATTGTAAAGATTACACTCCCAACGTGTAAGACGTGGAAAACGCCACGCCAACGGCTAACGGCTTGATCTCCTCCAGGGTCCAATCTTCCCGGCGGAAAATTATTTTCCTGTACTCCTCCAGGATCTGCCAGGCTTGCGCCTCATCGGCGGCGATGATCGCCACCTCCTCAACTTCTCCCCAGGATCTCCCGCCGTCGTGTGAACCAAAAACAAAAATTTGCATAGTGTGCCCTTACTTGATCGGGTATTCGTAATTGTCGATAGCGATCACGATTTTAACAGCGCCAAGCCCGAAAACAACCGCTAACACTCCCAGACCAGCGGACCAGGCGTAAAAGCCGATAAACAACCCGCCGAAAGCGGCAACGGCGGCAAGCGCGGCGATCAGCATGATCATGGTTGCTGCAAAATTGGTGATAGCCAGGATGATTTTCTTTTTGGTGATTTTCATTTGTTCAATCTCGTTTCTGTTGGTGTGCGGGCATTATGGGGCCTAACCCGGCCCGCCGTCAACAACTATTTTCAATTGTGTGAAATTAAATAATCGACGCTTTGCAGGTAGTCCCGGATCTGCCTTATGCTTTCGACGTGGCGATCATGTCCTGCTTTGCCATCCTGACACGTTGCCTTTGTGACCTGGTAACGGTCAAGCAATGCCAGATACAGATCCGGCGCGATCCGGTTGGCTATCGGTGCCGGGTGCTGCTGTAAGCCCGCCAACATGTAACACGGGGCAAATCGGCGCGATGTGTTGACGTGGTTTCTTGTATTGCGGCCCATCTTGTAACCCTCAATTGTGGGGCCTATCCGGCCCCCGGCTGGCTTACTTGAACTCGTAAATAATTACGTTGTTTTCGTCGATGATTTGGGCTTTATAATAGCCACCTTTCGCCAGGCGATAAGCCGCACAAAGATCTTCAAACGTGCGGCGCGTTGCCTTTGTGCTGCTTTCGTGTTCCCATGTCATCAGTGTAAACATTTTCATAACCTCTTAGATAATGCCGGGACTCATTCCCGGCCCTATGTGAGAGATTATCGGCCCTTTCGGGCCGGGCGTCAAGCTAATTTTTACCAAATCTTAAACGCTTTTTAGCCAGGGCGCGGGCGGTTGTCTTATTGTGCCCGGCCTCCTGATAATAGCGGGTTAAGCGGTCCAGCGTTTCACGGCGATCCGCCTTTGTTGGGTAGGCGGTGATTAAAAGTTTATGCGGATTCATTGCGCCACCTCCGCCGGGATCGTATCGTTGGCGATTTCTGCGATCACTTGCTGCACCATGTCACCGGGGATCGGGTCGCTGTTGCCTTGCGTGATCTGTTTGCCGTTGTACTCGGCATCATAAGACACAATGAAGTGTTTTCCGGTGCGGGTCACCTGCACTTGTAAGCGATTCGGCGCGGCGTCCTGCTCGTGGCGGAAATTGAAAATAACAGTATTGTCAAAAGTGCGGAAATTTGCCAGGATGTGATCCGCAACTTCAGAGAGAATAAAATAAGTGTTTGCCTTTTCCATTGTGTAACCCTCGTTTGGTCGTTTCGTTTGGTGTGGTGGTATTGTAAGCCGGGACGGTGCCCGGCGTCAACAACTATTTTGCAGCGTTGCGGGCCGGGTGTGGCTCACGGAAATAGCGGCGGATCTGTGCGGCGGTTAACCGGGCGTCAGCCTGCAATGATTTGAGCGGATAAGGGCGGTTAGCAATGAAAGTATGTTGACCGCAACCATTGCCGATCACGATGTCTACCAGGGCGAAAAGTAAGGATGATTTCATTTTGTGGCCTCGTATGCCGTTTGTTTGTGTCTGGGTATTATGGGGCCTAGCCCGGCCCCGTGTCAACTTTTATTTTGCATTCTTCACACGATAGAAAATGCGATAGGCGCGGGCCTTGCCGGGGCCGTACTGGGTGGTTATGTATTCCAGTTCATAGCCCAATTGGCCCAGGTGGTAAAGTGCGGCGCTTGCCCCGTCCTGGTGTGACTGTTCCCGGCGATATGGGGAAGTAAGCACGGGCTTTTCACTTGCGGCGGCGTACCAGTTCAAAACGGCTTTTTCGTCGCCTGATACCAGGGCGGCGCGGTATTTGTTGATCGTGTTCCCGTTGGCATCCCGGCTAAAATCGAAAGTCTCCAGGGTAAGGAAAAGATCCCCACGGGTTAACAGGTCGCTACGGTCTGCAATAGCTTGCGCCAGGGTGATTTTGATTTGTTTGTGTTTCATGGTGTGCCTCGTTTGTTGGCTTGTTTCGTTTGTCTATAGGCCCCCATTGTAAGGGGACCTATAACCACACGTCAACATTTATTTTAAAAATCGTTGTCGTACATGTCCGCTAATTCGTCGCCGTCCACATTGTACCGGGTAACGGCTTTTGTGTGGGCGTCGGGGTATTCCATACCCTGGGCGATAAGGTTTACCATGTACAGGAAAGCGCGATCGATGTTACTCATGGCATCGGCTCCACTTCAGGCGATGGGATACACGCCGGATTAATCCACTTGGGATCTAAACGATAATCATTCGCAACAATCTCACAGGTCAATTGATCATCGTATGATTCGATCACGTAGTCATCGCAACGTGTCGCCATACCTGCAACATATAAGCACATCCCGGCGAAAACTTCAAACATTTTATTTACCCTCTTGAATGTAAAATTTTGTACCTTTTGGGAGGCGCGATCCGTATCCTTCCCGGTCACGTAGGCGCTTTCTTGCGTCCTGCTCATCATAACCGAAAACTTTTAGCGGGCCAGCCACGCCAGGGATGTTTACTAAGTAATGTTTCATTTGTTAGCCTCGTTTGCTTGTCTGGGGTCATTGTAAGCCGGGACGGTGCCCGGCGTCAACGTTTATTTTTAGTTTTCTTCAGTCGGGCCGTATGCGGAGTGGATCACGTCGTTACAATTGGCGCAGGTCTCTTCACCTTCCCAGAAAACGTCTAATTCTGCGGCGGTCCATTCGGTGGCCCAGCCGTGGCGGCTATCGGATAGGATAAGTTTAAAATTTTCTTTTGCACATTTGTGACATACGCAACCGCCATCGATCATTACCAGTAAAAGCGGGTAGCCCATTTCGTGTGGTTGGCGAACAAATTTTTTAACCTTCTCATTAATGGCGCGGTTTAAAGTAATCATTTACGGTCTCTCTTCAGTTAGTGCGGCGCGGTGTGCGTCGCTATGGGTTAGATTATGGGGGAAGCCGGGCAAGCCGTCAACCCCCTAAACGAAAATAATCTAAATTATTTTACGGTGACTTTGACCGCCTCAATTGTGGCAAGCGTCGCCGGGTCAACGGCTAGGATCTTGCTTGCGCTTATCGTTAGCCCTTCCCGGTGTGCGGTCGCCACCAGGCCCCGGCAAGTTGAATCGTAAGACTTGCCCGCCGGGACCAGGTACACGCCGGAAAAGCCCAGCGGGCGGATCTTCAGTAGCCGGATAAATTCGGTTAGGCTGTATAGGTTTTGCATGTCTCCCCCGTAGATCAAAAATAAGGGACCTATGCGGCCCCCTGTGCGGTTTAAATCCGTTGGCCTTGTGTTGGCCTGCCTGCTGGCTTACTCCCAGTTGTAGCGCGTTTTGCGGCGCTGCTGTTTGTTTGCCTTTTCCCGTGGTAGGCGGTCCGCCGCTTCACTGTAAGCCAGGCGGGCGCGTGGTGCTGCTTTGATGCGGTTTGTGTTGGTGTGGATCATTTATATTTTCCTCTTTGCTTTGCCTTATCGTGCATGAATTGGCGCATGTCGATCAATTCGTGGATCTCTTCGATGTCGGTGGAATACTTTTCAAAGGTGATCACGGCTCCCAACTGTTGACGGTAACCCATCGCCCCTACGGCGTCGATCTCCTCCATTGGTCCATAATCGCGGGACGTTCCGATCTCCCCGTTGTACTCATATTCAAAGTAACAAAACATTTTGTTAAGTTTCCGCCAGCGTCGTTTATTGTAGGCAGCGGCAAGCCAGCCCGCCGCCACGATTAACAGGAAAATCCCTGCAATGGCTATCATTCAATAACCCCATGTTTACGGCCCATGATGATCAGTGAACCCGCCAGGCGCGTCCAGTATTGATCAAGCTCCCATTCTTCCTGGGCTTCGCTTGTCATTACATGAATGTAACCCCATTCAGTTAAAAGATCAATGATTTCGTGATTCATGAAAGCGTGATTGATGGATGACGGCAAGCCCCGGAGATATTCAGTGATAGCGCGTTGCGGCCCCAGGCGGCTTACTTCGTGCCCGTATTCAGATTGCAGGGTATCAAAGAAAAATTTCAGCTTTTCGGCGTCGGTGCCTTCAAAGTCGATGACGCTCACAACGTAGGCGCGAACGGCTTGAGTAGCGGCGGTGTTTTTGGTGTTGGTGGTCTTAGTCATTTTTACGGTCTCTCTATGGTTTGTGGTGTTTCTCTTAATCAGTCCCGCTATTGTGCCAGCGGGACGGGGTAAGAGTCAACAACTATTTTAAACTTTTTGCGAGTCGGTCGATCCCGGCGCTCAATTTAGGGTAGCGGGTGGCCTCCAGTAAAACGGATACCTGCATCAGAATATTTTCCGCCTGCTCTGGGTACAACTCAACAACCAGGATAAAGGCGGCGCGGGAACCTTCACGGATCGCCACGTGATAAGCCTCGTTTTTGATTTCGTCGATCTGCTGTTCGTTGATCATTTGGTTTGTCTCTTCTGTGGGTGTCTGGGTATTCTATGCCGGGACGGTGCCCGGCGTCAACAACTAATTACAAATCTTTTTTACGGCGTACATCATAAACGTTTTCACTGTATGGCACGTTTAAGGCCGCAGCCGCCTGGCAGATGTAGCGGTATTCTTTGGCCCATTCAGGACGGTTAACCGCTTGCGCTAACAGTTCAAGCGCGGTAAATTCGAAATGCCTTTCGTAGCCGTAGACCATCCAATCAAAAGCCAGATCGATCCACACGTCGCCGCATGTCTTGCCGTATTGGTTACCGTTCACACGGTCCGCCACTGCTACCGGGACCAGTGCCGCCACGCTTACAGAATGATAAGTATTGCCCGCGCTATCTACCCAACGTTTGCCAGTGATTGAAATTTCTTTGATCTCTGAAGCGTCGATGTGTGCAAAAATGGTTGGTTTGTTCATAATGTACTCTCTTTGTTTGGTTTGTGCTTTCGTTTGCCTATGCCGGGTATTATGTACCCGGCAGAAACCAACGTCAAGCGGTTTTTACTAACTCATTGAAAAAAGATTGTGGGCGGGTGTCGCAACCTTTCCCGGCCCAGGCGTTAACGTGGCGGGTGGTGGTGTTGCTGTGCTTCTCTTCTGTTACCACGTAGCCCACACCAGGGAGGCAAGCCGCAACCGGGGTATTGTAAGAAAAGAAAATCTGTGCGCCGTTTGCGGTGGTGATCATGGTTTGGTTAGCGCCGATAGTGGTTAAGTTCATTCTACTGTTACCTTGTTTTAGTGGGCGGCGTTGTGTCGCCCTATGTGTTGTATTATGGACCCATTCGATCCGGGGGTCAATACCCTAAATGAAAATAATTTTAAATATTCCAGCCGTGATCTTTTGGGTCAATCTGCCCGCCGTTTTCCTGGATACAACGGATCACGGCGTCGCCCATCGCTTTACAAGCGGCCCAGGTTGGCGCGGTTATCTCAATGTAAGGGAAACAGGCCGCGCCGCCTGGGAAGTGTTCCACGTCCGCCACGTTTGCCGGGTCGGCGTCACTTGCTGCACGGCTAACGAGAATATTTAATTCTTCCCATTCAGGCCAGGGCGTTTTATTGTCATCGTCGATCCATTCCCCGGCTTGCGGGTGGCAATCGTAAAAGAGATGGCAACGGAAAAGCGGCGTGATCTGTAATGCTGGGATCTTCTGGGTCATGGTGTGCGCCTCGTTTGTCTGTTATGTTAGCCCGGCGGGGATCGAACCCGCTCACACATCGCCCCGCCTGGAAAGTCTGCCGGAATTGAACCGGGTAGCAAATGAGGATCGCCGGACGGGCTAACATAACAGGCCCCGCCAGGGGCCTGGCTATGATTAGCGGTGAGTGTTACGGGAAAGTGTGCCGCCGCTATGCTTTGCGCCAACGTGCCAGCCGTCCGCCTTTTTGGTTGGGGTGGTTGGGGTCACGCCAGCGGCGCGGAGACGGTTGGCAACGGCGCGGGCGTCGTCACGGGTACGGTAAGCCGGAAGGGTGGCAACCGCCGCCAGGTTAACAGAAGATACACCGCGAGATTTTTTATAAGTTACTTTAGCCATTGTCTTTACTCTCTTTGTTTAGCCGGGCACCATTTGCCGGGCTTGTGGGTATTATGGGGCCAGGTGGCCCCGGTGTCAATCAATTATTTGTAAAGTTTTGAGGAAATTTTCCCAACGTTGCTACACCATGATGATCCGTAGACCTCCCCGATCCCGATCTCCATTGCAGCCGCTAGGATCTCA
>AGFS01101911.1_pt1 | contig 132089 bp, 128 predicted proteins | sample 305828 | NCBI WGS metagenome assembly AGFS01 (sample SAMN02954281, study PRJNA62041) | ant fungus garden metagenome | biome: terrestrial; feature: Atta colombica fungus garden; material: fungus garden; isolation source: Atta colombica fungus garden top | host: Atta colombica | place: Panama...
AGCAGACAATGATACGTGCCGTTTAAAATTAGTTAAATTTTGATTTTGAATTTCATGGGTTGTATCCGGTCCCTAAGGCACGTATTGTTGTTTCCGTTCAGCAGGGTAGCGCCGGCTTAGCTCAGCAGGCAGAGCAACTGACTTGTAATCAGTAGGTCACCAGTTCGATTCCGGTAGCCGGCACCAGTTCGTTATCCTCCGCTGTGTAAAGGAAAACTGCGCATTTTCATTCATGTTACAACACGACGTCACTCCGGGGGACATAATGCAGGTATTGTCACCCTGTCAAAGGCAACGATGCCCCCCCACGCAAACTGCATGAATAGCGTTAATTATGACTGACACACAATAGATCATCATGGAAATGATTCAGAAGCCAGCACAGGACCGTCTGAAGATAATGATTGATTTACCTGTAAATGGAGGCTTCATGTCTGAAGAGGATTTAATTTTTATTGTTCTGGCCATTACCATGTTCATTACATCGATCGTGATGGGGCTGTCATATCTCCGGGATAAAAAGGGTCAACGTCATCCGTTCCAGAAATCCGGGAAAATAAAATAACCGGTTGCTCTGCCGTTCTCGCCAGCGAGCTGTCATTGATACAAACAACCGGGAATGTCACCTGTACGGATGACCGGGCAGAACACAGGAAAAATAAAGAGTAAAGAAGGGGTGACGAAAGCATGGTCAGGAGTGAAATGCGTGCGATAAAAACACCATGCTTCCGCCATGAATAATGGCTGGCCATATCTTCCACAGAAAAAATAACCCGCACTATATGTTTGCCGGATCCAAAAAAATGCCCGAGTAATGAGGGCATACGGCAACATAAAACCGACAAAGGACAGGTTTCGGGTTTATCTCACCCGTTGTAAAAATACTAACAGATAAAATGCCTGCAACACACCCCGGCAATTGAAAAATGCTATTCGCAAAATACAAATACATTGTATTCCCTCAGTCATTTTAAACCACGATGAGTACAATCCCTTCCTCCCCTGAGACTGAACGCGACAATACATCCCCCTAAAAACACGGCACAGCATCCCGGTAAAAAACAATACCGCCGTCACTATTCGCAAATTTCAAAAACATCGTTTTATAGTCTGCGAAATCAAACAATGATAATGTCATCTCTGCCAGATGTATTTATTCAGGCCCCGGCATCACGATGGGGAAAGAGGGCCTGAAGCATGGCAGGCAATCGAGTTAGTCTTCTTTATGGGTTATTTCAGCAAATTGTAACAGCGGCGGTCATGTTTGTCTGGTTGTTCTCCTGAACAGCAAGGATAAGTTTGATTGCCGCTTTTTTTTTACACATAAACGACCGCTTCCCCCGGGTGAACAGACATTCTGGCTGGCTGACGTCACTCCAGCGGACTGAAGCCGGATTAAACCAGGGTTAACAATCAATCACACCGTTTTGCGCCCTCTCCGTGGAAGGGGTAAAATAAATGTCTCTCCTGTACATGTCATCTTCAGGTTAACGGCGCAGGCTGAGTCATGTACCTGCAACAACAGATCTCAAGAGGAGTGCTGATGGCAAAACGGATCCACTACCAGATTCACAAATATCAGTTCACCGAAGTCAATGAATCTGCCCGAATGGCCAGTCAGTGGTCTGACGTGCTGAATATGTGTCGTCATGTACATGCGGGAGCAGAAGAACGACTACGGATCGCGCTACTGAATGTGGATTATGTTACCAGCTTCGAACTTCCTTTTCGGCTGCAACTGACACGTGTCCCTCAGCTTATGGAGCAACTACGTGGTGAAATGACATTCAACCGGAAAGCCATCACCGTCGGGGACAACCGTTATGGCTGCGTATACAGTCTCAGCATCAGCACTGACAACATACCGGATCAATTCCACTATCGTTTCGTTCACCGGATACACAGGATGGTTGCAGGCGAAATGACAACCTCTCCGTACCAGGAAATAGCCCGGCAGACGAAATCGCAACGGGAACGTCTGAAACTTGCTCTGGAAGCAGGTTTACTGGTCACTGCGCTTGACGGGTTGTTCTGGTTTGGCATACAGCGTATTGCTGCAGATATATCCAGACTTCGTGCATCAGGTATGTCAATATCCACCAGTGAAGTGGAGGCATTCGACACGATGACGGAAACCACCCGATTTATTCCTGCTTACCGGAAATCAGAACCAGCATAAAAGTACACGGTTATACTTGTGGTGCCCGGTATCCCGTTGCCTCTGACAGCAGATGGCTGGAGGGTGCCGTCACCCGGATATGCCCCCGGCCCCGTCCGAATTCATTTATAAATAAACAAACGATTATAAATCAACCCACCCCCATGTATTCTGAAAGATACCGTAGAATATATGAGAGGCTATGATGAAAAAGATGATGTTTACCGTACTGGCCATTACGCTACTGTTACCGGCACTTTCAGCTCAGGCAACCAGTCGCAGTGATGATCGCCAGCAGGCTCGCGACACCCGGCAGGATAGCCGGACCCAGGGGCGTCAGACGAAACAGGATTGTTTTATCGCGGATAATCAAAGCAATCCTGATTGCCGTCAGGATAAACGGGAAAATCGTCGCGACGGACGTCGTGACGCGTATCAGGTGAAATGGTAGTCAACCCTCATTGTTGTCGATATCTGAGCATCGTGACGACAACAATCGGTCCGGAGATACGCCCGTCGTCCCGGCAGCACACATCGTTCAGGCTGCAATGTCGCCACAGTTAAGATGCAGGCACGTCGCAACAAGCCTGTGTCACAACTCTCAGTGGTGTTGAATGAAAACCGGGTGAAATCAAAAAGCGTCAGGTTTAAGTCCTGGCGCTTTTTGATTTCCGCTATCAGTCGTATCAGCACCAGATGACCCTGGCTGTCTGCCGTACCACCGGTGTTCTCTGCCAGACAATAAGCCGCGTCCCCATGAACATCACCGACATCACCTTCAGATAGAGGGGAATGCCCCGGGAGCATATTTGCCCCGTCCCATCAGGGAACACAACGAATACTCCCGCTCATTGATAATGAGTAATTTATTTTTGGTTATTTATTCTCTGGTGGTTCACAGACGGTACATTATCATTCGCCTGCTTTTTATTTCAATTTTTTAAATTCACCATTTATAAAACCGGATAATCCTGTGAATAACATCGATATCAAAGTGTTGCGAGCGATATACGTCACCATCACTTGCGGAAGTGTGACAAAAGCAGCTGAAATACTTAACGTTTCCCCGGGCTCGATTAGCTATTTGCTAAACAAAGCTCGCAGAGCAACAGGATCGGCCCTCTTTTTCAGAACCAAAAATGGCATGAAACCCGATAACATTGCCAAAGAACTGGGAAACCGTTATCAGCGTTTTACAGAAGATGTCATTCCGGATAAACAGAACCTGAACCTGGCTCACCGGGAACTGACGGTCAGTTCTTATGCATTAATTGAAATGTTAATTGGTGTTTGCATCGACGATCTTGCCATCAACCGAAAAATCAACTTCATCTCGCTGCCAAACCAGGACAAGATCAGACAACAACAGCTCAGAAACAGGGAAGTGGATATTGATATCGGAACCAGCTTACCTGTAGATCGCAGCATCATTCAGTCATCATTGTTTTCCTGTGGGATAAAAATTGTGGCAAGTAAAAACCACCCTTTCCTCCGGAATAAATTTGACATGAATGACTGGTTTCAGGTAAGGCATGTTGTCTGGCGTCGCGGCATGCATTTTTTTTGTGACAACCATGAACATGCGAACCGCTTCCATGAATATCTGGAGATGAGGAAGATCTCCTGTGTCGCCAGTAATACACTGAATATGGTCCTCATGGCGGCTCATACCGATCATGTGGTGCTGATGCCTGAAGTCATCACCCGTTGCCTCGAAAGTAAACTTCCCATTCAGACGTTTTCACCACCTGAAGAATTAAACATGCAGTATCAGTGTTTTGTTCATTATCACCGGACGATGGCAAACGACCCTTCAATACTGCAATTTCTGGATTCACTCAGAAACATTTTTCAGTGACGTATTGCCACTCCGCTTTTACCACTGTTTATTCGTATTTGCATGTTCAGAACCCTGAACACTGTGATCGTGTTGCCGTTTCCGACACGGTCGTTGACCGCAGGCAAAACGCGTCGTTTACAGCACCTTTTGTCACATTGTTCATCATTATGACACAATACCATAACCGACCTTAGCCTTCTGTACCGAGTCAATAACAGTGCGACAACGTTTCCGGCGCAGTCCTGGATATGCCATCAGACTGGTTTTCCCCGTCATGCAAACCAGTGTCTGTTTTTTAATTCTTTAAATGCTTTATTTAACTCAAAGTTTTTTACTGGTTTTTTTATTCTTTTTCATTAAGTTATGTACAATAAAACCGTAAAGAGCAGCTTTCCAGAATTGAAAGCTCAAAAAAATGAAATGAGATGTCTGGCATTGTGGCAAACCTGAAAGTACTGGTCGTAACATACGGAAGAGACACCCATTTTACTGACTGTTTCCTTCCTGGATAATGAAAACAATTAAATACCGGATGCGATGTTGTAATGACTACACATGAAGCCACAAACGAATCTCCTGAACTGTCGGGGGAAAAATCAACCATTGATGATTCATTACTGATGAGTGTGTCCTGGGTATGCCGTCACTATCAGTGTGAGACATCCGATAATGCACTGGTTGCCGGACTCCCTAAGGGCCGCTTTCTGACCTCCGCGCAGGCATTAACCGCATTGCAAAATGCCGGTTTTTCAACCGGCCTTGTTGAACGTTCTCTTCCCGAAATTCCGTCACAACTGGCTCCTGTGATCCTGCTGCGTCAAAACAACGCAGGGGGAGGGGTTTACCTGGGGCAGGAAGAATGTATCGTCGACGGAAAAAAAGAGATCCGGTATCGTATTATTCTTCCTGAGATCAGCGATGAACCCGTTGCGCTATCGGCAAAGGAAATGTCGGAAATTTACTCCGGGTACGCCATTTTCCTGAAACCAAAAGCCAGGGCAGACAAACGCGTGGAAGAGCCCGAACTGGTTCCGGCAGGTCACTGGTTACTGGGTACCCTCTGGCGATATCGTCGTTATTACCGAAGTGCCGCCATTGGCACGGTACTGATCAACGTCCTGTCACTGGCCAGTATCTTCTTCACCATGAATGTGTATGACAGGGTGGTCCCAAACCAGGCATTTGTTACGCTCTGGTCACTGGCAATCGGCGTGATCATTGCCATGCTGTTTGAAGCCTTTGCACGGTACATTCGCTCACACCTCATCGATACGGCCGGCAAAAAAGCCGATCTGGTACTTGGCACTTTACTGTTTCGCCAGATGCTCTCGATAAAAATGGAACACAAGCCCGCCTCGTCAGGCTCTTTTGCCAACCAGTTGAGAGAATTCGAAACGGTGCGTGATTTTGCTATGTCCGCGACGTTATCTGCGGTTGCTGATTTACCCTTTGTACTCTTCTTTATTGGGGTGATTTTTACCATTGGCGGTTATCTGGGATTTATCCCGCTGCTTTTGCTCCCGGTGATTCTGTCTATCAGTATTCTGATCCAGTGGCCTCTGGCACGCACAATGAAAGAGAATTTACGGGAAACGTCCCTGAAGCAGGGCGTGCTGATTGAATCGATTGAAGGCATGGAAACCCTGAAAGCCGTTGGTGGGGAATCGTATATGCAGCGTCGCTGGGAAAACTTCAGCGCCCTGGCAGCCAGCACCAGTATGAAGTCACGCCGTTTATCGGCACTGGCAACAGGATGCTTCGCCTTTTTTCAACAAATTCAGACGGTCCTGATTGTGATTGTCGGGGTTTATCTCATCAGTGATGGTGTGATGACCCAGGGGGCGCTCATTGGTACGGTGATGTTGGCCAGCCGGGCCACCGCACCTTTAGGTCAGATTGTTGGGCTGGCTGTACGTTTTCAGCAGGCAAAAGCGGCTCTGGCCTCCCTCAATGGTCTGATGCTGAAACCAGTGGATCGTGATCCGCAAATTGACTATCTGCCTTCTCCGGAGCTCACCGGGCATCTCAAACTGCAGGATATCGCTTTTGCTTATCCGGCTCCGCCAATGCAACCTCAAATCCCGGTTCTGAAAAATATCAATATTACCGTCACTCCCGGAGAGCGGATCGCCATACTGGGCCGTATCGGAAGCGGTAAATCGACGCTGCTACGTGTCATTGCCAGACTGTATACGCCAACCGGCGGTCAGCTGTTTGCCGACGGGCTTGATGTCACGCAAATCGACCCTGCAGACTGGCGCCAGCATGTCGGGTTTGTCGGACAGGACTCCCGTTTGTTTTACGGCTCGCTTCGTGAAAACATCATGATCGGTAACCCGGCAGCCACCGTAAAAGAGTTGCTTCGGGTGCTGACGCTGACCGGGCTCGACCAGGTCGCGGCAAAGCATCCCATGGGGATCAATTTACCCGTGGGTGAAATGGGCGACGGATTATCAGGCGGGCAACGCCAGCTGGTCTCTCTGGCACGCAGCCTGATTGCCCGTCCCGCCGTGCTCCTGCTTGACGAACCCACCAGTTCTATGGATATGCAGACTGAAAATAAATTTATCAGTCACCTGAAAGAGGCTTCCGATAACCAGACGATGATTGTCGTCACCCACCGTCCGTCCCTGTTGTCGCTGGTTGACAGAGTGATTGTGGTGGATGAAGGAAAAATCGTGGCTGACGGACCAAAAGAACGCGTCATGGCGAGCCTTTCCGGAGCTCGCCCGGCGCCAGCGAAAACCCGGGCTGCCCCTGCAGCACAACCATCACAAAACAGCCAGATCCCCGCGGTCAACAGTCAGGCACAGGAGGCCACTCCATGTTAATCAAAAAGCGTGAATCCCTGTCTGCTGAAGACGCACAGTTTATGAATGATGTCAGGGAGTCATTACTGGCACAGACCACGCCAAAATCCCGACTGGTTTTGCAGCTTATTGCAGCCCTGTTTATCTGTGGACTGACCTGGGCGCATTTTGCCCGGGTTGAGGAAATCACTCAGGGTGAAGCGAAAGTGATCTCCAAAAGCCGTGAACAGGTGATCCAGAGTCTGGAAGGAGGGATCCTCGAAGAAATGATGGTACGGGAGGGGGATACGGTCGAGAAAGGACAGGTGCTGCTGAAACTTGATCCGACACGTTCAAACTCGAACTATAAAGAGACCCTTTCTAAAGTTATCGGGTTACAGGCGGCAGTGGATCGTCTGTCAGCAGAAGCGAACAATAAACCGCTGGTATTCAGATCATCCGTCACCGATCGTGAAGTCATCCGCCAGGAAACGGACACCTACAACACCCGCAAACATGATTTGCAGCAAAGCGTGGCTGCACTGGAAAGCAGTTATCAACTGACGATGAAAGAGGTCAATCTGGCTGCGCCATTAGTCAAGCAGGGCCTGATGTCTGAAGTCGAATTGCTCAGAACCCGACGTCAGGCTACGGATCTGAAAGCTCAGATCGTCGAAAGGGAGAATAAATTTCGTGCTGATGCTAACAGTCAGTTAGCAAACCTTCAGCTCGAGCTGTCACAGGCCCAGGAAACACTGATTGGCCGTAAAGATGTTCTGACCCGTACCGTTATCAAAACGCCTGTAAAAGGAACCATCAAAGATATCCGCTTTAACACTCGCGGCGGGGTGATCCAGCCGGGCGAACATATTATGAATATTGTGCCGCTGGAAGAACAACTCCTGGTGGAAGCAAAAGTCAAACCCGCTGATGTTGCCTTTTTACATCCGGGTCTGCCTGCAACCGTCAAAATTACCGCCTATGACTTCAGCATCTACGGCGGGTTAAAAGGAACGGTACAACAAATCAGTCCGGGAACCCTGAAAGATGAGGATCAAAAGGCCAAAGGGCGCCCGGATGACACGTATTATCAGGTTATGGTGCTGACGGACTCTGGCAGCCTGAAGGTAAAAGATAAAGTGTTACCCATTATCCCGGGAATGATCGCAAAAGTTGAAATCAAAACCGGTGAGAAAACCATTCTCGATTATCTTCTGAAACCAATTTATAAAGCACGAGAAGCCTTCAGAGAACGATAAGATGATACGCATGAAAACACAGAAAAAAAGACATGTCCCGTTACTGATCAGTCTGGTAACAGGCATGCTGGTATCAACACAAGTGTGCGCCGCCGGAAACATTCAGCCAGGAGGGCACAACGGTCCCTCACAGACGACGTCGGGCAACCCGTCTGATTACTGGCAACACAGCCTGGCGCAGCAGCGGGCGATGCGAGGGGATTCAGAGCAGGCGGTTAAATATTATCTGTCCCTGATGGTAACGGCCGCACGTCAGTATACGCCACAGTTAAAAGAAGCCAGGACTAATTATGAAGCCGCGAAAGCTGATATTGACCAGGCCAAAGGACAGCGTTTACCTCAGGTGAATGTCGGACTGCAGTCAAACCCACTGCAGTTTGGTAGCGGTGAAAAACTGGATAAGAAAGAGATGACAAACGGTGTGAACATCAACATGACCACACCGGTTATTGACTGGGGATACAATAACCGCACGATCCAGAGCAAAGAGTATACCGCAGAAGCGGCGGATGCCTATTACCACGCCCAGCTGGAGGACACCGCTTATCAGGTCTGCGCACAGCTGTCCGAACTTGCGAAACAGAAACTGATTTACAAACTCAGCCAGGATTATGTAATACGAATGCAGCGACTGGTCAAAATGATCGGCGATATCAGCAAGGTGGATACCGGGAGGGTCAGTGAGCTGACCCAGGCCCAGGCCCGAATGTTGCAGGCCGAAGCTTCCCGTGATGCGGCCGATTCCCGGGTTAAAGACGCTGAAATTGCATTACGTAAACTGACAGGCAAAACCGTATTCACCGGACTCCCGGCGAGCCCGGTCTGGAATCTGAAAATGGGGGCCTCTGACAAACTGATGAGTGAAATCGGACATCACCCGGCAATCATTCAGGCAAAAAATCAGGCCTTTTCGGCCGCAGAGCAGGCCAAAGCGGTGAAAGCAGGGAATCTTCCGCAAGTTAACTGGGTGGTGAACAAAACCGTCCCGGTCAATAGTGGCGCTTACGAAGAATCCTGGCAGACCTACCTGAATGTAAGTTGGGGGGTGTTTCGTGGTGGCTCCGCCACCGCCCAGGAGCAGGCTGCCGCCTTACGCGCAAACGCAGCTCAGCAACAGGTTGATGAGCAACAGATCGATCTGAGTACAAAGATCCGTTCTGCCGTGCATAACTCAGAAACACTGCTTCAACAATCGGAACAATATCACCAACTGGTTGGCGCAACTGACAAGGTGCGTCGGGACTTTTTTGAACAATGGCGGCAGCTCAATAAGCGGACACTACTGGATGTACTGACTGCAGAAAGTGACTACTACAACAATCAGGTTAATGAGATCACCACTCGATTCAATGCATACAATGCCATGTTTACAGGATATGCCAATGCCGGTGTGCTGAATAAATGGTTAGGGATAAAATAATCCCTGTCACAGGACGTATGTGATAGCGATGAGGTGCGTCCTCAGTGCACACCCGACAGGGCCGCGGATATGGCCAGGACGCACCAGTTTAAAATATCCGCAATGCTGTTTCTGGGTATTGCAATGGCTCATCAGCGCCCTCTGGTTTACTATGTACTGGCATTCGATAAAAATAACATCCTCTTTCCGTAAGTAGGAGCCAATACACTTTCCTGCCACCCGTCCCGGGTGGCTTTTTTTTAGCGGCACCGGTAAAGAAGACATCAGACAGGCCAAAACGTAATATCAGAAATGAAAGGTTATGTTGCGGGGAACCTTCACAGGAATTTTCAGGCAGTTAAAAAAATGCCACCCCAGTCAGGATGAGCAGGGTGGCATGACTCACGGACGTGAGTGAAAATAGCACATGGAATGATTAATTACTCAGGGAAGTATGTAATTCGACAGGAAACACATTACCTCACGTCTTTGTATTTTATCGTGGGTTAAGATCCGGTAACCATCATCGTGTTGTTTAAATTTAAACAACAGTGAGGGAAGGGGAGTACATCGGAATGTCAACGCCACAGGCCACACGCAGAGTGGTTTTCATGATACGGGAGCATCGGTTATTTCACAGGGGATAATGATTGATGTTTATGATGTATCTCCCCACCGCTGAACGATGTTATCCACATGATGCGCTAAAAAGTTGTTTTAAATTTTTCACATTGCGCATTATATGCCAAATCAATACTATCGCTCCGGCAGCGCGTAATTTTTCTGAAAACGCGGTTTACCGGCTATCCGCTCACAATCGATAGCCGGCCATTATATTATGCGTGGTGGATCCCCCTGTGCGGAGGGGCGACCAGTCATTTTACAGTTCCCAGCAAATGCAGCGCGAGTGACGCCGACTGGGGCGTGCTCACCGGGAGGCACCCGGCACCACGCAACCTTTTTCACCGTCACGAAAAACATTCACTCCGGGTACACGTTGGCTGACGGTATCATTTTTTCAGTATCAGAGCGGGACATCTGGTGTGCTGATGAAGATCTGTTGCATGGTGGATATATTTCGTCTGTCACGCCGCCGGCCAGCGCATACGATATAGGGTATTTTTATTGTGAAACAACACAGGCAGGGTATGCTAAAAACACATTTGTTACTACTTTCCATATTGCTGACCGGGTGCAGTTACATCTATCAGGCAGACGAACAACCACAAACGATAAACCTGGAGTATCAATGCGACGAAAGCGCTTTAACCGTTCAGAAAGATCCCCTGCGAGAGCAGGCCACTCTCATTCTTGATGGTCAGCCACGACTGCTGCACGAAGGTTTATCCGCCAGAGGGGAGCGATTTACTGATGGTGTGTATGTATACTGGTCTGAAGGGCCGCAGGCCACATTCTATAAACGTGACAGAATAATTTTACATAATTGTACATTGAAGCAGGGTAACGAAAATACGGTACAAAGCTGATCCTGCTGGTTCGGGAGGTTACCGGCACAAAATAAAAATATCATTTTCAACCCGACGATGGAAAACAAAATAATGACGCTGGAAAATCAACACCAGATAACACCCGAAAAACATATCCTGATACAGAAATATAGCTCTGGGCCTGTTTATTATAATTTATACTGTAACCCTTTGAGCGCTTATACCGAAACACCACGATGATAATCCCCAAAGCAACGTTTCTTCAGCAAACCTATCTAAAAAATAAAAATGATATACATATTCGCCTGAAAAATGAGTACACCGTTGCGATGAGTAGCATCGTCAGTATGTTACGTTTACCTGTCAACCATAAGCTGGGCAGAATATGTATATTATTACCCGCAGAAAAGTTCCCATTGCTGGTCAGCACAACCTCTCCGGAATATCTGGGTGAGATCCGGCGAAAACTGGAAAATGCGGGTTATCTTGTTGAAGTCAATCTGCAGGTTGACGCTGTGCGACTCAGTCTGGACTGGACTGGCGAAACCCAAAAGGATGATCAGCATTGACACATCCGTCGCGTGATCCATAACGGTCGGGTGAGGCCCGAAAAATCTCACCAGTACACGCGGTGCGTGCTCCCTCCCGGCTTGCAGTGGTGACCTCCCGGAGAATGGCCGCAGATAGCACATCCGCGGCCTGAAGCATCAACTGAACAATTTGTTTTTCAACAGCGTCATACCTGCACTCAGCAAATCCTGTTGCGTGTCAACCCGCCCTCCCGGAGAAAGGATATCGACGATTTTGGGCAGAGATTCAGCAACCAGCGAAGAGGTGGCAAGCGTATCAATCCCCAGCTTTTGCGCCAGTGCAGAAACGGCAGGGGAGCCCAGAACAGAAACGATCTGACTGGCCGTTACCGGCAGGCTGGCGCCGCTACTGAGCCAGGACTCAACAATCGCGCCGAGCCCCTGTTCCCGAAATTTTCCGAGCACACCTTCAATCCCTCCCTGCTCACTAACCCAGGACAGGATCGCCTGATATTGTCCCATCCTGCTGTCCTGGGCACCCGACATTCCCGTAATCTGTTCCAGAAAACTCATTATTATTCCTTCTAAACGATGACAAGTGGTGGTTAGCTGTTATTTCCGGGGAATAATCAACATCTGACCCGGGTAGATCTTATCCGGATGCGTCAGCATCGGCTTGTTCGCATCAAAAATTTGCTGCCAGTTATCTGGCGTACCGTACATATGTTTTGAAATGGCGCTCAGCGTATCACCGGATTTCACGGTGTAATAATCATTTTGTACGGAGGATGAAGGTGTCGTGATGGCATCATTTACACCACTGATCCCGGCAACATTACCAACAGCAACCAGGATTTTATCCTTTTCTTCCGGCGTCAAAGCCTCCCCGGTGACGGTTGCTTCCCCGCTGTCACTGACCTGGATCACGACATTTTCCGCGCCGGGAATATTTAGCTTCTGAATATACTCCTGCAATTTTTCGCTTTGCTCTGCGCGATTATGAGCCGATGAACTCCCCCAGAGTTTTTCACCCGCTTCCTTAATAAAATTAAAAATCCCCATTAACAACCTCCATTATCATCACTGTTCATTGATATTACGTTTATCATTTTATCCCCAAAAACACGACTTAACCGCAGCTAATCCGGTCAAATCAAATGACGCGATACAATACAACTAAAGCAATTTTTATCCTGCCGGACCCCGTGAAACTCGTCGGGTGTATCCGGCAATCACATGGCAGATGACTCCAGTCGTACAGAGACATCATGGTCACATAAACGGCAGCCGGGCCAGAAGAAGAATAACGTCAGGTGTCCATACAAACCTTGTTATGTCTGTCGTGAGACTCGGACCGTGCCACCTGTCATCCCGCTCATGAAAATGGATATCAACAGGCATGTTAAAGTTCCAGTGGATCCAGCGTTGCAAAATGCTCAAGATGACGGCTGATGCTGTTTTCCCGGTAACAGGTGACTAACAGCTCGCGAGTGGCGCGCGTAAATGCCACGTATAACGCGGGAATGGCACCGGCTTCATCCTGCGAACTTTTATGAACGAATGAGGCATCAATGACGGCAACGAATGGAAACTCCAGACCTTTACTGCTCTGAAATGTCAGCAGATGGACGACATTATTACGGTGTGAATAGCGCTTTTTATCCGCAACCGTGAAACATGTTACCACCGGAATATCCTGCGACATCAGCATCGCACTCAGCTTTCGGGCAGAAAATTGCGTTGGACATAAAACAGCCATATTCCCCCACTTTCCTGTCAGCGCATACTTTTGCCTGAGCCAGTCCCCAACCTTTAGGGCTTCTTCGTCGACAGAGCGACAACGAACGATCTCAGGGGGGTGACCATCTTCACCACAGGCTTCAGGCACAACAAGAGGTATTTCCTTATTATGATGCTTTTCAAAATAATCACGGGAGAAGGCACTGGCAAAATTAAGTATCCGTTTTGTATTACGGTAGTTCACCCGAAGGACTGCCGTGCGCCCCTGAGCCTGGATCCCCACGCTGGCCAGAGAAAAATTCAGCGCACGTTCGCGGCGATAAATGGACTGGGCATCATCGTACATAAGCAGTAGAGATCCCGTCTCATTATCAAAAAGCCGGGTAATTAACGACAGCCATTCCCGGTCAAAATCATGCCCCTCATCGATCAGGACCGATGCATACCCCGTATCCGTAATCACGCCACATTCCACAGCCTCTTTAATCGCAATGAAACAATTTTCACAGTACAGGCCGTCCCGCATAACCCGGAGCCGATACTGACGAACCAGCCGGCTACACCAGTCATGAAAATGAAGAACATGTACTTTCTGAGACAGTCCTTTGTCTTCAACGCATTCGCGTAAATAATTCGCCAGTGTAATATTATAACAAAGCACCAGAACCGGACGAACGCTGTTCTCTGCCAGATACAGGCTACGATAGAGTAAAATTAATGTCTTACCCGAGCCGGCCACCCCATGGATCACTCTGTGGCCTTCACCGAGATTACGCGCCAGTATTTCCTGCTGGATATCCATCACCTTCAAAAGCGTGTTTTCTGATTTTTTGGCCTGGATCGTTATCTCGGGGAAAAGGTGTTGCCGCAAAATATCCCGGATCCGGGGAGTGACTACGGGTTTAAAAGGCGTGGTAAACATTTTTGCTATTTTCTGACGAAAGTCGTCTGATGAAACCGACTCGGTCATCTCATCCTGACAAAGCGTTAACGCCTCCGGGAAGATCATCTCCGTTGTGCCATCATCAGAAAGTGAATTCAACTGTCGGCGGGTGATATTGGTAAAAACCACACCATACGCCCATGCAAGATTCAACTTTCCCTTATATGCCCCGGTTTGCTGCAAACGGGGATCTTCAGACAACATATCGGCGGTTGTGCAGGCATATTCTCTGACCTGCACCAGTGGATTTTTCTCCCGGACAAGGCCGCGCTTTGTTTCCAGAAGCACGGTCCGGGGATCCGCGTGACGAAGTGTGGCTAACCGCCAGTCTTTCACTTCCAGGAAAATTAACCCTAACCGGGGATCAATAATAACAAAGTCCGGATGCCGGTACTGTCGCCCAACAGGAATATCATACCAGATCAGACAGTCATCACTCAGATGTGACTCAAGGCGCAAAGCAACCCGACGTTCTCCAGGCATCATGCTTTCTGCACAGGCCGTCAGAGAGGTGATTAATTTTGCCATGATGGTTTCCTGTTTACAGATACAAAAAATAATTTAGGGGGTTATTCAATGCAATGTAACGGGATCACTTCAGGCGACGACATAACACTACTGAGTGACAAACCTCTGCCCGTTATGTGATTCGATGGTATAACGTCCACATGCTGTATTTTACCGATAAAATACACATAAAAAAAGCTAAAACCGGGCCTGAATATAACCCCACCTGTAATTTTATAAAATAAAAATCACTATTTCGCAAAATGCCATCACGTTAGCCTGTTATCACTTCATGATTCCAATCAGTATATTCACATCGAAGATTCAATATAACACAACATAAAACCATCAGTCCTGTGGCAGAAAAACATCGCCATCGTATTGTTATTTACAGCGTCCCCTTCATTATTTCATTGCAAATATTTTTGTTTTTATAATTCACTTTTCGAATCACCACGCCTTGGCCGATGCCTGCGTTGATGTTAGTGTGATGATATTGTAGCAAACAGGAACAAGAAGAGGTGTCTTCTTTCTATTTTACCATCAGATGTATTCTCCACTGCCAGATACAGAAAATATATCTGCTGGATACGTCAACACCATGATCAAGAGGTTATCGTATGTGTTATACCCATGTCATCGTTACGATGAATACAGAAGGAAAGAATAAATCGGTCATTCATGCTGAAGCGGATCTGAACGAATCGTTTGTGGTGGAAAACATCATAAAACCATACGTCAATGGCGAGCCTTTGTTTGTGGACGGCGCACGTTCGTGCGCAGAAAACATTCAAAAAATCACGGTATATCAAAGCGAAATCGACAGCCTGCAACTGATAGAGGAAGAAAACTCCCGTCTCAGAAACAGTTCTGCACGAGATAAAGCAAATCGTATCTTCACCCGTAACCCTTCCAGTGCCAGTCTGATCAATGTGCTCAATAAGGCTCCTTCCATTAATATCACCCGCAAAGTATTTAATCAGGCACTTGGCATTGAAATGATCTCAGAAATGCCCGCCGGGAAACATGAACCATCACAGTGATGCCCGGCAAACAGACATGCAGGGCATGGGATACTTTTGCCTCCCACATGCCCCTGCTGTAATGATACTTAAAGCCCCGAAAGGCAACCTGGTCAGTGCCTTGGGGCCATTTCGAATATCATTCGAATGGCTCTCCTGTCCCTGATGTAAGAAACCAGTGATGCAACAGAAACAACCAAAAGACAAATTGCCGTGACCAGATAAATCATATCCATCCTCCCCTTTCTCCTTTATTAAAATGTGCCCTCTGTATTCGCTTACATTTTATACAAACCACAATAAAAACACTTTGAAATAATCTATTCAATTTTTTAAAACACAGGGCCAGAAATGTACCTCACCGGTGCCATAATCAGGCGTATGGGTATATCATCACTCAGGCATTAATATGTGCTTCGCACGCTGTTGCCCGCACAAATGAAAACACGCCGTCAGGCTTCCGGTAATAACTGACGTCCGGAAATAAATCGCTTATCCCAGTACGGGTTTGTCAGGGTTGAAATGGTGACACCTTTACGACGGGAGGCATGAATAAAAAGATTATCACCAATGTAAATACCCACGTGTTTTTGTCCCGGGCTGGTACTGAAAAAAACCAGGTCACCTGAGGTGAGACTTTTTTTTCCGGACTCTCTTCCCTGTCTGAAGCTGCTTACTGGCGGTTCTGGGTAACTCAATCGCAAACGTATTTTTGTAGATCCGCTTTGTCAGTGCCGAACAGTCAATGGCTTTGTGGGAGTTTCCGCCATACCGATACCGGGTTCCTTTCCAGTGCTGGTATTCCTTCAGCAGCTTCGTGCGACGCATGTCGCTTTTAAGCTGTGGCGACGTCGTCATCTTATGCGTCAGTCGGGGAGATAGCTTTTTTTCTGCCGCATAACTATGAACAACAACAAAAGGCAGACACAATATCAGCAATCGGGCAACACAAAACCGTTTCATAATACATTTTCTCAGAAGAACTGGTTTCTACCAGCATCAGTTATCAGCCTCCGTACAGCATGCGTCACACGGATTTGTTCAGGGCAAATCCATGTATTATCCGGAGTTAATCAGTCAGCACATAATAAAAAACTGCTTACGCTGAGTTTTCTACGTTGTCAGAATAAAATGAACATACACAAAACAAGATCTGAGCGTAATATCAATGCATTGAATTTGATATTTAATATTTATAAATCATTGCGGGACAATCCAGGTCTGCAACCGCACGGTGCAATGATACCAACCGCCAGGCATGCTTCACAAACCACGCGTTTGATTTAATCAAATATGTGATTTCACCAATTAAATTTTGCGGTGTGATAATTTCGTTTCCCTGATACATCATGCTTACGACAACCTCGCTGCATTTCGCCGCATTTTCAGTTTCTGACCCGTTTCAGAGTGTAAATACCACCACTGAAAATGAGGCAGTCAGAACGCTCGTGTGATATCCGGCAATGCGGTTACGGAAGGCGAAGGGGAGAATGAATATAATGAGGCGAGGGAAAAAAACCGTCGCGGAAGCATTACATACCCGCAAAGTCATCACCCGGTTGCTCAGCCAGGGACGACAGGATGAAGCATGGCGAAAAATCAGAGCCCGCTTACTTTTTGCCCCGACTGACATCTGGTTTCTGACGGAAGCCGCCCGCCTGTCGCGTCAGACGGGGCTGTATCAGCAGGCCCGCCGCTATTATCAGCAAATTCTTAACCTCCGGCCAGATGATGCAGGCGCACTGAATGGGTTGGGTATCACCTGTTATGACGAAGGGCTTCTGGAGCAGGCTGCGGAATATTACCGAAAAGCCCTGCAGGTGCATCCGGGGTACGCAGCCTGTCATAATAATTACGCCATTTTACTGCATAAGCAATTCCGCTATGCGGAAGCCCTGCTCCAGTATCAACGGGCTCTGCACGCCCGGCCGGACTATCCCGGCGCCCGATTCGGTATGAGTACCGTTCTCGCACACACCGGAAAACTGGCTGAAGCGGAACAAATGATGCAACAATTATTACAGGCCGATCCTGAAAATCAGCGCTGCCGTAATGCATTAGGTATGGTACAACTCCAGCAGGGCAATTTTCACCAGGGCTGGAAAAATTATCGTGCCCGTTATCATCCCCGAAACCCGGATCGTTTTTATACACTGTCCTCTTACCCACAACCCTACTGGCAGGGTGAAACGCTGGAGGGAAAGACGATCCTCATCAAAACAGAACAGGGGCTGGGTGATGAGATCCAGTTTTGCCGCTTTCTGCCTCGCTTAAAAACGGAAAAAATGGCCGGGCGTATCATTATGATTGGCCGCAAGGCCCTTGAACCCCTGTTATCCGGCTTACCCGGTGTCGATCTATACCTGCCCAAGGAAATACCGACAGTACTCCCGGCATTTGACTGCTGGTCCATGTTACTGGACTTACCCGGTGCTTTTCCCGCATCCCCGGAACAATCGGGTACCGATGTTCCTTATTTGTTCAGTTCACCAGAGCATCAACATCACTGGCCTCTCCATGGCACAGGGATGAAGGTCGGACTGGTCTGGAAAGGTGCCCCCGGACATTCAAACGACCGTCACCGCTCACTCTCCCATCTGACAGAGTTTGCCCCACTGCGACAACTACCCGGCATCAGTTGGGTAAGCCTGCAAAAAGGCGCCGGGGAAGAAGACGTCGCCGTATGGCCGGAGATACAGACCCCCGGGGCCCGGTTTGAAAACTACAAGGACACGGCCGCCATTATTGCCCAACTGGATCTGGTCATCAGTGTCGATACTTCCGTCATTCATCTGGCGGGCGCGATGGGGAAACCCTGCTGGGTATTACTGCCAGCGTATGCTCGAGACTGGCGCTGGCAACAGGGAAAAACACACTCTCTCTGGTACCCACAGATGCGTATCTTTGTCCGTGGCGAACAGGAGGGCTGGGCAGCCGTCATTGAACGGGTGAGGGCGGCGCTGCACATCACACTTCACCAGTCCCGCCAGAGCGTCGGGAATACGTTCGCCACATCGCCCCGGGACACCGGGCTTCCCGAAACGGGAAACGCGTCATGACGCCATCACCCTCATATTTCTGCTGGCTCTGAGGATGCCCCGACGGGCCATCATTCCGGCGTCAGATTCATCGGGTCGGGGTTATCTCAGAAATCGCCTTCGGATTTCTGTATTCCGTCTGACGCTACATTTATCACGCAATATCACGACCCTTCAGTATGCAAGAGGAAAAATATGCATCCTACTCACATCGGATTTCCACCTGAAACAGTCATCGTTTTTATGATTTTATCGATGGCAGCCATTGTTATTGACTTATATCTGCACCGGCACGACAGGACCATTTCACTGAAAAGTGCCGTACTGTGGTCCATCTTCTGGGTTCTTGTGGCCATGGCATTTGCCGGCTTCCTCTATTTCCATCACGGTGCAGAAGTCGCCAGCCTGTTCGTGACCGGATACGCCCTTGAGAAAGTCCTTTCCGTTGATAACCTGTTCGTCATGATGGCGATATTTTCATGGTTCGCTGTGCCGGATCGCTATCGCCACCGGGTGTTATACTGGGGAATTATCGGTGCCATTGTGTTCAGGGGGATCTTTGTCGCGATCGGCGCCGGCCTCCTGAGTCTCGGCCCGTATGTCGATATTATTTTCGCCCTGATTGTAGCCTGGACTGGCGTCATGATGCTGAAAAATGGTCAGGACGAGGAGGACATTGACGATTACTCCCGGCATTTCGCGTACCGGCTGGTAAAACGTTTTTTCCCTGTCTGGCCGAAGCTGCAGGGAGGCACTTTTCTGATGACGCAGACAGAAGTGGATGCGGCACTGAGCAGGCCGGAAAACAGCGATGTCACTGTAGGACGCCTCCAGAAAGCCACATGGTATGCCACCCCGCTCCTGCTGTGCGTGGCCGTCATCGAACTTTCGGATGTCATGTTTGCCTTTGACTCCGTTCCAGCAGTCATTGCCGTCAGCCGCGAACCACTGATTATCTACAGCGCCATGATATTTGCCATTCTGGGACTCAGGACCCTTTATTTTGTCCTTGAAGCGTTGAAACAATATCTGGTGCATCTTGAAAAAGCCATTGTCATACTGCTGTTCTTTATCGCAGCGAAGCTTGGCCTGAATGCGACAGATCACATCTGGCACCACGGTTACAGTATCCCGGCAACAACCAGCCTTATTGTGGTTTTAGGTGTATTAGCGCTGGGGATCATTGCCAGCATTCTGTTCCCATCCACTGCTGAAGCACATGAAGGATGAGCCGTTTACACTGACGGCAACGGGCTGACGCGACGTAAAAAGCAAGGACGGTGAAAAGACGTGTCACTCAGGCCAGGATCCGGACTCACAGACACGTGGTTGCCGATACCGAATGCCGAATGTATGCCGTCATCCGGGGCTCTGTCAGATCCGGAACAGGTGAATGTCAGTTTACCTGTTCCGATTGCTCCCGCTCTATATGCTTCATCGAGAAATAGAGATAAGACTCACAGTTATCGATAGTATCGATCAGAAACCGCAATTCGTTCTGAACACCAGGATCGCGTCCCTCCCACTGCTCCAGCATCGTCTGTAATTTACTTCTCATCGTACTGATGCTTCTTCGATGGCAGGATGCAAGCCACTTATCACTGACCATGTTTCCTCCTCCCTGTGTATGAAATGTATGGCCAAATGACGCCTGACGGGCGTCAATACAGGTAAATGAATAAACTTTGTTTTTCGTAATATTTAATTTAGCAATCGTTTAACAACACACAGTTACTATATTCCATGAGGCTAAAGGGTTGTGATTACGTCGTCAACGTTATTGTAAAAATCAAATAAGCTTATTCTCATGCACTTCTTATGGTTATTGACATAAAAAAAGAAATCATTACCCTTATTTATTATCAGGATACCCAGCCAACAAGAGAATAACGGTTTTTATGAATTCAATATTCTATTTTTCCGCAATGTAAAAACCTGCACAAAAAATACATTTCTCAATAACAATAAAATCTGTATTTTCAATAAAATATACCAACATCACGCCCTCTCAGGCATCCTCGCCATGTGAAACAGAAAATAATCTATCGATACGATAGGCGAATTCTGATGTCCAGCGCTGCTTTTGTGTATATCATAAACAGAAATCACCATTTATGGGGTTGTAAATAGTCAAATGCGTAATGGTTTTTACTGGATAGAAACTCGTGAGGGTGTCGTGGTGGCATGGTACTCTCATGAAGATGTAGAAGAGATAGAAACAGATCGTGTACACACAGGGGTCTGGTTCATTGCTGGAAAACCACAGACAGTATATTTTTCAGATGAGGTAACGATATTACAGGGGCCATTGACGCCCCCGGCCCGGCAACACTTGCTTCAGGGATAACGTTGCTGCCGTTTTCTTTATTTACTGCCTGAAGTGGGGGAGTGTTCAGGTTTTTTCTCCGGAATCCGGAAATGACGCAGAGAGAATCGTCTTTTTTCAGCGCTGCGTCTCCCAGCGGATACACTGATTTGACGGGTTTAACGAAAAAGGCTTCCCACCCGGGGAAGCCTTTGGTTATAAGGATGTCATGATCCCTGGATTTTTAATCGGTATAACTGCGGATCACGACACGGCGATCAGGTGCCAGGCAATTAATTTTTTGCTGGCGAGGTAAGCCATCACACCCTGAAGCAACAGGTTCGCGACTCCCTGCCGTCATGACATTGACAGGGATATTGCCAATGCCTTCATCAAGCAGCATAGTGCGAACAGTTTCAGCGCGTTTTAATCCCAGACTCAGATTCCCCTGCGGAGAACCAATAGAATCAGTATGGCCTGTCACGACCACACGGGTGGTCCCCTGTGATTTCAGTTCCTGTGCAATACGAGCGATCTCGGTGTGGCCTTCCGGATTAATATTCCCCGGAGCCGAACGTCCGAAATCAAACAGAATATCGCCTGGTAACACATAGTCCTTATACTGATACTGACACGCTGTCACGGCAGAAGCGCGCGATACCAGAATGTTCTGTAACCGGGTGTTTGTCAGTAAGGAGAGCGCATCTGATTTTGCGACCGGCATAGAACGGTTATCTTTACGCTCTTCTGCACGGAAGTAATAGGTTTTCCCCCTTCCAGAGAAACCGCTCGCTGTTCCTGCTTTCCGCTGTATGTCGGATCGTCCGCCAGCCACGCTCCCAGTCGGTGAACACCCGGAGCCACACAAAATGCCGTATAGCTGCCAGGGATCAGCGCAGTCTGGAACTCACCATCGACATAGATATTGGCGTTTCCGTTCGCGGTACCGGCACCACCGTCACGGAAATACACAATCTGAGCCTGCTCCTGGCCCACATCACCCACACCAGCCCAGTTCGTGCTCAGTACATCATTATCAGCCGCCTGAGCTGAAGCTCCGATAGCCAGACCCAGACTGACAGTTAGCGCAAAGTGCCACATTTTTTTTCGCATTTTATACTTCCTGAATTCCACTCCGGCATCGCCGCCGGAGCCATGATCATGATTAACGTTAGGTCCGTTCAAAAACGGAGGACATTATTAAGCGTGCTGCAGTTCGACGCCCTGCTGGACAAGCAGCTCGAGCATGCCATCCTGTTGCTGATAAACGTTATAAGTGACACCGCCAGCAGTCGTCTGGCCAACATCCGTCCAGTTTTGTTCATGAACAGAAGCGGAATCAAATGCCACATGGCTACCTTCGTCTCCGGTGATAGCAACCTGCGTTTTGCCATCGGCAATAAACAGATCCTGACTTGCATTACTCAGCAGATCCTCAAGACTCAACGCCGTGTTTCCGTGGACTTCCATCGTGCCGTGGTGTGCAACAGGAGTGCCATCAGTATGAGAGTCAGCCAGTGCCAGAGCGGAGTAGTCCAGCTCCATGCCATCAGCCATCATGCTGTAGGTATCCGTCACCTCAGTCCCTTCCGGAGTGACGGGCAGAACCGCCTCATCACCCCAGGCAATGTTATCCACTCGGGTGATCACATTCGATACAGAGCCGGGCCCTGTGGTGATGACCATAGAGGCAATCTGCTCGCCTTCAGGAGCCGCCCAGCTGATTGTCTGCACGTCACCATCAGCCTGAACCGGAAGCGGAACCGGTTCATCGTTCAGCAGGTTTCCGTTCGCATCGTAAAAGCTGACACTGCTGCCTTCGAAACTGGATGCATTGACATCAAAGCTGACTGCAGACGTTCCGCCACCAAACTCAAATTTAGTTTCGGAGCTTTCGATCAGCATCAACGCCTTCTCACCCATCTCCTCCGGACCAAAGAAGAACATCCCTTTATCCGAAATCTCGGTGTATGCGTTCATGCCGGCCCCGTCCACACGTCCGTCAACAAATGTAACGGTCAGCCCACTGTCAAGGGCAATGCTGTCACCAGGGGCACTGAAGACGAAGTTATCAACGTTCTCAAAATTCTCTGAGCCAGTAACAATAATCGGAGCAGGCGTCTCGACCGTAAAATCAATGGCCTCAGAAGGCTGACTCTGATTCCCTGCGGCATCTTCAACAATCGTCGTGAAGCTATGATCGCCATCCGGCAGTGTATCCGGCGTAAACGACCAGTTGCCATTCTCATCAACGACCACGGAACCAATTTCCTGACCGTTATCTGAAATGATCACCGTAGCGTCCGGTTCAGCTTTACCGCTGAAGGCCGGCTGACTATCATCCGTCACATCGCCGCTTAAAATAGGGCCCGTCACGTCGCCCACATCATCCATCAGCACCAGGTCGGTTGCCGCATCAGGAGGCGTGGTATCAATGACAAAAGAAATATCATCAGATGCCGGGCTGACGTTACCGGCGTCATCCACAACCACGACACTGATATCATGATCGCCTTCATCCAGTGGGTCTGTTGGCGTGAAGCTCCACTCCCCATTGTCATCAACCTGCACGCTACCGATGGTTTCACCATTGTCAGAAATGATCACCACCGTTCCTGGCTCCGCATCGCCACTGATAACCGGCGCCGTATCATTGCTGGTACCACCATTCATATCCTGACCAGCGTTATCGGTCACCTCGACCACCGCCGGCCCGGGCGCAACGGTATCAATAATGACGGTGATATCATTAGAAGGGTCGGACTGGTTTCCCTTATCATCCACAACCACGACAGAAAAATCGTGCGAACCATCTGACAGCGGTGTGTCCGGCGTGAAGGACCACGTCCCGTTTTCATCCGCAGTGGTCGAACCGATAACCGTTTCACCGTCGGTGATAAGCACAATATTACCTGGCGTCACACCACTGCCGTTAAAGGTGGGTTTGTTGTCGTCGGTTACTCCGCCGTCAGCAATCGCGCCCTGGATGGTTCCCACTTTATCAATAACAGAATCCAGCGTGCCGGAATGGACAACCGTGGTGTCATCCGGAGGCGCGTCAGAATGCGTTTTTGAATCATTGCTGTCATGCGTCATGGCAATGATGCCCGCTGTTGCCAGCGCGCCAAAACCCAACAGAGCCCATAGCCAGGTATTATCATCATCCTGAACCAGCAGCCCTTCGGAGAAGTCAGGAATACTTTCCTGACCGAGGGCTAATGGCGTCGGGGTTTCCGCGGTGATATCGGCGCTTTCCTGGCCATAAGCGGTGACATAATTATAATAGGCCCCGTCTTCTCCTTTCCCGACCAGCTCTCCTCCCATCTGATAATAGTCACGAATGATCAGGTCCGGGGTATCCGTTTGTTCCCCTTCGAGGGTAATATACAGGTCATCCCCGACACGTTTTGCGGTGATATTCTCCGGTGCAAACCCGGTATCATTTTCTGCAAGAAGGTATTTACCTTCACCAACGGCGTCGACAATCACGGGGGTTTTATTCTGGCCATGTTGCAATGTGATGGTTTTTTCTACTTTTTTACCATCGATCACGACAACATTAACGGTTTTACTCTCCACATCTCTCTCCTGTTTTCTATCGTTTCGTCCAAAAACATAACATCAGTCACCCTTTTCCAGGCCGCGCCTGGTTTATGAGTCATTGGCGCGACTGGCTTTATTATCGGACTGTCAGATGAATGCCGGGGATAACCGGGTCTGAAGTATATTAATTTTTTTCCGCCGCCCATCATAGGACAAAATGGTATTCACTTTCCTGAAAAAATGAGCCCCGATTTAATAAAATTTAGTCCCACCGGACGCTATGCATAGCCCAATAAGCGGGCGCTCGCGTTTTGTTATCACCTTCTGTTCTGATGTTTTTACCAGAATCAAACTCATGATTTAAAAAATACAAAAAAGATATTTCATTTTTTAATCATCGAAAAATGCTAAGATTAAAAAATCAACAATGCTTTTTTATTTTATTGATTTCGTGGATTCAGGGAAGTTAATCGCCTCAATTTGAAATGTTAAAAACTTAAATATTTATTTCAAAAAAAAGAATACGTCATACGACCATCGTCACGATACAGTATCTGCAAATACCTGAATACGAAAAACGCCCCAAACGTATTCTCAAAAAGCTGACGAACAGGGAATATGAACTGCCAGGATGAAAAATGAACACAAAAGACTTTGATCTCAACTCGTTGTTAATTCTGAATGCTGTCATTGAGTGTAAAAGTGTCACCGTAGCGGCAAAAAAAATGTCCATGTCACCTTCTTCAGTGACCTACGCAATTAACAAAATAAGAAAAACCACGGCAAATCCGATTTTCACCCGTTCCAAAAACGGGATCACTCCGACAACGCTGGCCCTGGAACTGAATCGCCGGTACATAAAAGCGATTTCACTGATCAATGACGGCCTGGATTTTTCCAGCTCTCTGGAAGAACCGGACGTTTTCAGAAATGTCACCGTCAGCACCCACACGTTCCTTGAAATGTGGTTTGCATTAAGTTCAGCGAGGGCAGGCTCACTGGAGGGATTGTGCTTTAACTTCGTCAGCCATCCTCCTTCCCGGGACAGACGTATTGCCAGACTCCGTAATCACGAAGTGGATCTGGATATTGGCGGCATGCTGCCAAATGATGCATCGATTATTTCCCATAAGCTGTTTTCATCGAAGTTTAAGGTACTCGTCAGAAAAGACCACTCCACCATTGGTGATACCTTTACCCTGACTGACTGGGAAGAGAATCGCCATATCCGCTGGTCACTACCATCAGATGAAACCATTATTCAGGAAGGTGACGCGCATCAGACCGATGCATTGAGAAACCGAAAAACAGGCGTCACAACAGAAAACTCCCTGAGCGCCGTCATGACCTGCAGCATGTCAGATTACATCATGATGGTGCCTGAATGTATGGAAGATTTTCTGGTGAGCACACTTCCGGTCAAACTTTTTGACCTGCCTTTCGCCACGACCATGGCCATTACGGCATACGCACATTTCCATCGTTCAGCAAAACGCAAAGAGTTCACTGCGGCCTGTATCGACATGCTCCTCCGTATGGCCACGCCACACCCCGCAGTGGATTAATTCACCACACCATTCTACGATCGTGATGCGAAATGGAAAGCCTGCCGCCCGGCAGGCTTATATTACGCCGCAACCACCGCCACCTTCAGAACACCATTCTGGAAGTCATCCGCCATGAAAAAAGGAACGGCCAGCGTCCAGCGTCCTTCACTCGCGGTCACGGTATAACAGACAACGTCTTCCGGGGACGAAAACTCCACCACGACCAGATGGGGCTCCTGACCGACAACTTCCCCTCCCAGCGCGGTATACGCGGCATTACTGCCAACATGAAACGATCCGGTGTTCCACCTGACCGGTGTCGATAACGGGAAAGGATGGGCATCACCAAACATAAAAATTTCATCATGGCTGAACAGGCTGGTGCGGATCGTCGGCCACAATATATGGCGTAAAAATTGTTGGTCGGTATAACGCACGTTACCTTTGTAGGTGCGAACAAACTGACGAATTAATTCCCCAACAGGAGGAAAGACGCCCCCGCATCCCCCCCACATCCCAGCCAGCAATAATTCGGTGTGTGTAAAGTAATCACGCATATGGTGAAACCAGTGACCGGAAGCCAGCCATTCGTCCACGGCGGCTGCTTCTCTTTCACTGAGTAAAGCGTCAGCATCCCGGACAAGGAAACGCGCAACCTGCGGATCATCCATGACCAGAAAGCGCCACATCGTCGGCACCATACCGGAGGTCCCGGTCATATTCACCAGTTCAACATGCCGCTCACTCAGTCGTCTCAGTACATGCCCGGGGACCGTTTCATCGTAGTACACCCGTAATCTCCAGTCCGGATAAATCTCCTGGCTGATTTGTGCATTTTTGACCATGGTTTCACAATAGCGAGGATGGTCACCGTAGAGACTGAAGGCAATCACATTACACTGTGAGGGATCGAAACGGGGAGGGCGCCCGGCAGGCAGTGGATACCTCAGACCGCCTCCGCATTGCCGGTCAGCCAGGCTCAGCGCATAATGCCCGTAATACCGAAGCTCATCTTTTTTTCCTAACCATCCGCACACTTCAGCCAGCCCGTCCAGCCAGTTACCCGGATAAGGTTGCAGGTGCTGCTGGCGAAACATGCTGGTATAGATTTCCCGGGATTTCTCGTATTCGCCACACCTCATCAGCGTCAGAGCATAATCCCCCATTACGGATGGGTTACCCGGCATCAGCGCCAGGACCACTTCACAGTGTTCCCTGGCCTCAGCGTAACGTCCCTCACTCATGGCTTTCCTGAATGCAGATGCCGATTCCGTCAGTTGCGTTTGCAGTCTGGCGTTAACCAGGGGCGTCCGTGCCCGTGAAGGAGGAAGGGTAAGGGATTTTTTTTTTCTGCGCATGGTTACTCCTGAGTTCACCAGTTAGTACGAAACAATAATGCCCGCCAGTTTATTCCATCCGGTATAAGTTGAGTTATTCATTAAATCAAATAATCAATTCAATATTATGCAAAAAGGAGCGCTGGGTTTATTAATTTGCTGTTTTACTTTTCTATTTTATCAAAAATGCGTTATTCGATTTAATAAAGTGACTTTTTGATTTATTAGGGCATCACAAAAACAATATACATAAACGATTGTTTATTAATAAAAAACGACAACCCCACTCAGGCATCACTTGCACAACTACGGTCCGAAAGGGATTTCGTTTTTGTACTTCCGGGGTTATTTTAAACCTCCCGAACATGCAGTACTGATTCATCGAAAATGATGTTAATCAGCACGGGTTTTATTTGCCGTTTTCATATCTGTAGCCAGAACAATGGCAAGCTCCCTCCGGCTCGCGAACATTCTGAGAGAATAGCCTGAGGATAAACTAAGTTTCGCAACACGATATTTACAACTAACAAGGAGACAGGATGAGTCATTTTACATTGACCGTGAATGATGGACAGCAGCCATCACAGCTTTTTAAATTACAATCCCCTGTGGGCGCAGAAGATATCGTTTCACTACCGCTTTTGCAGCAAGGTTATTATTTGCTGAATACCGTATCCGATACACAACAGGTATCTCTCAGCCGTCAGGGCGATACTTTACGCATCCATGCTGATGCCAGTGATAGTTCACCCGCGGCCATTATCCCGGGTTACTATACCACCCCGTCATTACTGACCGTCCCAATGGCAGAAAACAAAGTTCTCGCTGTTGATACCGCCGACGTGCAGGAAACCGCGACGCCGGTTGAACTCCTGACCGCAACCACACCAGATGTACCCGGTGCCCCTGGATTTATTATCATTGACGGCGTCACGGACAACGAAGGTCCTTCCACCGGTGAAATCGCCAATAAAGGCATGACCGATGATCTGACACCCACCCTGCACGGTAGCGTACCACACGGGGAAGGGATGCAACTGATTATCTATGCCAACACGGTTATGCTTGGTAGCGTCATTGTTGATTCTGAGGGTAACTGGAGCTTTACCCCCGAAAATGCGTTTGAAATGAATGCATCTTATACTTTTGAAGTCCTCTTCCAGGATGCTGGCGGTAGTACTGTGAATGTTGCGATGCCATTCACTATCATCACTGGTGAAGACGGCTCCGTACCGGCAGAAGATATTGCAGAACCCGGGAACCGAGGTACGCTCGATATTATCGGCGTTGATGATAATGAAGGTCCGCACACCGGAAATGTGGATAATGGTGGGATCACGGATGACCTGACCCCGACCCTGCATGGTCACGAACCCCACGCTGCAGGCCAGATCATCAAGATTTATGCCAATACCGTCCTGTTGGGTAGTCTTGTGGTCGGTGAAAACGGTGACTGGTCCTTCCCGACAGAACTGGCGGCTAATTCACAGTACACTTTTGAAGTGTTATTGCAGGATGCCGGTGGTAACGCCATTGTCACGTCCATGCCTTATACCATTACAACAGGCTTTGACTACGCCACGCCAGCCATTACGTCTGCCGCCGATACCACAGGTATCTACACCGGCCCGATCGCAGAAGGGCACCCCACCGATGAAACCAACCCAACCCTGACAGGAACCTCGGATCCGGGCGTGATCATCAATATCTACGATGGCGACGCGCTACTGGGAAGCACAACCGCTGACGCCAGCGGTAACTGGACATTCACCCCAACCATCCCCCTGACCGGTGATGGTGAGCATCTCATTACCGCCACCGCCAGCGACGGTACCAATGAAACCGGACATTCCACGGGTTTCATTATTAACCTTGATACCGTATGTGAAAAACCCGTTATTACCAGCATTCTTGATGATGTGGGTAACGTCACGGGCAACATCCTTGAAAATGGTAATATCACAGACGATGGTCATGTGATTGTCTCCGGCACATCAGAACCGGGTTCAACAATAACGCTATTCTTCACCGGTCTGGATAATGCCATTGAAAGTATCGATATCCAGCCAAATGCTGACGGTACCTGGAGTGTGCCAGTCGACTTTATGGCTGAACACGGAGAAGGAACATACACATACTGGGTTCTTTCTTACGATGAAGCCGGGAACAAAGCCGTTAGTGACAAAGCAACCATTGAGTACAGCACAACCCCGCCAGACGCCGCAACAGACCTGGTATTAATCGATGATGTGGGCACCGTTACCGGTCCGATTATCAGCGGTGATGTGACCGATGATAACCAGCCGGAATATCAGGGACACGCCGAGCCCGGTACAATTGTCATCATTTCTGATAACGGTGCTGAAATTGGTTCTGCTGTCGTCGACGAGAAGGGCAACTGGTCCTTTACGCCGGAAACACCGCTGGAAGATGGCGAGCACAGTTTCAGCGTGGTCGTGGAAGATGGCAATGGTCTGCACAGTGACCCGTCAGAATCTATTGATTTCACCGTAGATACTATTGCCCCGGCGCCTGTCGATATTGATGCCCCGGATAACCTGGTGGTCATTGACGATGTGGGCAGCATTACCGGTCCTATCGACAAAGGCGGTGTCACCGATGATGCCAACCCGACCTTCACCGGTCAGAACCAGACGCCTGGCGATATCATCATCATTATCGACAACGGGACTGAACTGGGCTCCGCCGTCGTTGATGAAAACGGCAAATGGTCCTTCACGCCGGAAGACGCCATGGCCGACGGTGAGCATGACATCGAACTCATCGCTTCCGATACCGCCGGCAACCGCAGTGAACCTTCTGCGCCGTTTGACTTCGTGGTCGACACCATTGCACCGGATCCGGCAACCAACCAGACACTGATGGATGATGTCGGTGATGTGACCGGTCCTATTATCAGTGGCGATGTCACCGACGACAGCCAGCCGGAGTTCAGTGGTAAAGCAGAGCCGGGCGCCACCGTCATCATCTCCGATAACGGTACCGAAATTGGCACTGCGACCGTTGATGAGAACGGTAACTGGTCCTTCACGCCGGAGACGCCGCTGGCGGATGGCGAACACAGCTTCTCCACCATCGTTGAAGATGCCGCAGGAAACCAGAGTCAGCCGTCTGAATCCATCGACTTTATTGTCGATACCATTGGTGCCAGCATCACGCTGGACAGCGTGGTGGATGATGTGGAGCCGATCGTCGGTGTCATCGAAAACCACGGTGTTACCAATGATGACCAGCCAACGCTCAACGGTACCGCGACTGCGGATTCCCTGGTTAACATTTATGACAACGGCAAACTGCTGGGTTCCGTGATGGCGGATGCTCAGGGGAACTGGAGTTACACCACAGATGCGCTGTCTGACGGTGAACACAGCTTCACAGCCACTGTCACTACCATTTCCGGTGAAAGTGCCCCTACTGCCGAGTGGGCGATTACTGTCGATACCATTGCCCCGGCGCCTGTCGATATTGATGCCCCGGATAACCTGGTGGTCATTGACGATGTGGGCAGCATTACCGGTCCTATCGACAAAGGCGGTGTCACCGATGATGCCAACCCGACCTTCACCGGCCAGAACCAGACGCCTGGTGATATCATCATCATTATCGACAACGGGACTGAACTGGGCTCCGCCGTCGTTGATGAAAACGGCAAATGGTCCTTCACGCCGGAAGACGCCATGGCCGACGGTGAGCATGACATCGAACTCATCGCTTCCGATACCGCCGGCAACCGCAGTGAACCTTCTGCGCCGTTTGACTTCGTGGTCGACACGATCCCACCGGATCCGGCCTCTGACATCATCATTATTGATGATATGGGCGATCAGACCGGGATTGTTGTGCCGGACGGTGCAACTGACGATAACCAGCCAACATTTGATGGTAACGCAGAGCCCGGAACAATTGTTATTATTAATGATAATGGCGAGACCATCGGTTCTGTGGTTGTTGATGACGACGGTCACTGGTCATTCACGCCGGATGAACCGCTGGATAATGGTGAACATACCATTGATACCGTCGTGGTTGATCCGGCAGGTAATGAGAGCGAACCAAGCGATCCGATTTCCTTCGCTGTTGTCTCTGCTGGCAGTGAGAACTTTGAAGCCGCAGATAAACAAGTGTTCAATCTGAATGAGACCGTCGTGCTGAATTCGGGTATGGCCATCACCAGCCTGGTTAGTGGTCGCGGAGATGCCGCCAGCTTCAACGAAATCACCAGCAAAGGGGTCTACTTCTTTGCCCCGGAAACTTATGGTGAACAGACGATGACACTGCTGGCCAATTCCGTCACTCGCATTGAGTTTGGTGGTGATACCAACTACGTGAGCTTTGATGTGGCAGCCGTTTCTCAGGCTGGCGGTAGTGTTCATTACTTTGATGCGAATGGTAATGAACTGGGTAGCCAGGAGATCCCGGTATCCCCGGATAAAAATGTCACGAATATCGCCTTTGAAGCGCCGGAAGGCGGCCCACTGGTTTCGTACATTACTGTCACCGTCAGCCCGGAAACCGGCAACTCCCTGATCCGCGTCGATAACTTCGAATGGGGTGATGTACAGGTCGTTCCGCAGCCGGAAGCTCTGCACACCATGCAGTATGCGCCGGATTCTGGTCATGAGGACATGGCGTTGATGGCACAGGCAGGCGATCTGCATGCTCAGGCCACAGCGGATGCTCATCATGAGGGTTCCGGACATCTCTCCCTGACACTGGATGATGTCATCAGCCAGGGTGCTGAAAATCTGTTCATCAATGACGGTACGAAACAATTCGCCGTTACGGGTGACGAGGGTGATAAGGTGGAACTGACCGGCGTTTCAGAAGAGAGCCTGGTTCAGCACGGAAATGTCACCAGCGGTGGCGTTGTTTATGATGTGTACAGTGCAGGGGATAATACTGAACTGTTGATCCAGCAAGGACTGGAGCTGCATACCACAGCATAATGACACCACGTTGACGTCATTTCGTTGGCATACCGGTCATGAAAATGACCGGTATTTAAACCCCCTGTGAGCGGTATGCTGACAGGGGGTTTTTTATGATCCAGGACCGCCTTCAGGTTGTTGACGGAGTAAGAATTCCCCCTCATTAACCACCCATTCAGCAAACGGCCGGGGACGCCCGTAAAAGTACCCCTGCGCATGGGGACACCCCATGTTCCTGAGTTTCTCTCCCATTTCCCGGGTTTCGATCCCTTCAGCCACTAACGGCACGTTAAAGCTTTTTGATAATCCTAATACCGTCGAAACAATGGCTTCACTTTTCGGATCATGCAGAACATTTTTCACGAAATCACGATCGATTTTGAGGCAGTCAAACGGAAGTTGATGTAAATATGAGAGTCCCGAAAACCCCGAGCCAAAATCATCAATCGCGATGGTAAATCCGGCCTCCCGTAACTCATTAAGAATACGAATGCTTTTGGCGATATTTTCCAGCAACATGCTTTCCGTCAGCTCCAGACACAAACTGGCTTCCGGGAGTTTGTATTGCTTTACACAATCACATAAATGCGTTTTGAAATCAGGTTGATGAAGCTGCGCTGCAGAAATATTGACATGGAGCCTGAACGCCTCCGGTGCCCCCCGGGCGATAAATGAAGCCAGCTCCCGGCATGCAGCCTCAATAACCCACTTACCGATGGGAATGATGAGACCGGTCTTTTCAGCCAGCGCGATAAATTCCCCGGGGGAGATATAGCCGTCATCACCGGCATGCCACCGGATAAGGCATTCTCCCTGATAACAATGCCGGGGGGTGGTCAGTGAAATAATAGGTTGCAGGACCAGATAAAATTCGTTATTGCGAATTGCCCGTGATAATTTTTCATGCAGGGACAGGCGATGTAGCCCCTCATCCTGCATTTTTTGCTCAAAAACCACAACGACTGCATTTCCGGCTTCCCGGGCACGATGCAGGGCGATCCCGGCGCGCAGAAAAATATCAGAAATGGTTTCCCGTGTAATCGTTTCATGTACCACCCCGGTATTTCCGGTTAACATCTGCGTGTGATGATACCCGTCATTGTGAGACGGAAGGGCATGAAATAATCCCTGCAGGACTTCCTTCTGGATCCTGACCTCATCAACACTCAGATTTCCCGGAAACACAATCGCCAGTTTATCGAATCGTTCACGACTAAACAGGGTGCCGGCCGGAAGAATATGATGTAGCTGCTGAAGAACATGACACAGATAATTCTCTGCGTATTCCGTGCCCAGAAGGTTCATCAGTAACGACAGATTCGAAAGATGTAGCAGTGCAAATACATTTCTGCCTTCATAAAGACCGGGACTCCTGAGCAATTGTTTGCAAGTCCATAAACCCGCGGGGGTGGCATAACGGTACTGCCCATCATCATCGGTATCGATATTGTTCTGCCGCGCACTTTTCCGGAGCACGCGTTTCAGTAAACGGCATTGCCGGCAGAGCAAAAAACCAATAACAAACAGTGATGCAAGCAGTATTATCTGAAATGTATCCGCAATATGACTGTTGTCCATCAGGAGATCCTGTTTAACTATTTAATGGCTATTCACTAACAGGGGCGAGGGCTGTCAGCGTGCCTCGACGCAAACCATCCCCCTGCCAGAAGTGAAATATCAGGGGTGTGTATTTTTAAATTCCTTTTCCCACGGCAAGGTTTTTTCAGCTCTGTCGCGCCATTGCGCGGCCTGAACGTCTTTGTGCAGATAATGCAGTACTGCAATTTGATTACTGTAGAGTTCCGGGCGGGCATAAACCGACAGCGCTCTTTCATTTTCCCGGGTAAAAGCCAGCAGCGAATCAATATCCGGTTTTTCCTGAAAACGAAGCAGTCGTAAAAGTGCGAGATCATGCTCATATCTGAGCCGGAAGATCCCGGGGACCGTCAACCGGGTGATACACTCCGGGTTTACCAGTTCAGAATTCTCAAATTCATCCAGCACAAATGACAGTCTGCAGGCCTGAACAGAAATCGTTACGCCGTACAACATCAGAGAAAGCATGACGATCCGGCATGCATAATATCGGAACGGATGTCGGATGACGGAAGGCATCGCGATACGTTCGTTCTCTGACAGACGTAGCAGAATGAGCAACATCAACCAGTGGGGAACGGAATAGTACAGAGGGAATTCCACCTGAGTGTGTACCAGCACAGGTAGCATTGCGGTCAGCGCACCTGCCTGCACGAGTGTTTTGACCTTCAGCCATAAACGGACATATAGCCCACACCACAGCAGCACGCCGCTGAGAGCAATACCTCCTCCCTCCGCGAACTGATACAGCAGCTCATTATGCGGGTGGGTCATCATCTCCACTCCCGGGTTACCTCCCGGTATCAGGGCCAGATAGGCCTGATAAGCGCCTTCATACGTTCCGGCACCATACCCTGCGAAAGGGTGGTGACTGGCAAAAATGAATGTATGGAACAACGTCAGCAAACGTTGCTGGTTGGAGCCATCATGCACCGCCATCGCCTGGGTGACGGACAGGTTCATGATCCCGATCCCCAGCATGATCCCCACCAGGGGCAGCATGAGCAGTAAAGCCTGATGCTGGCCTTCCGGCCGGAAACGGCGGTGCGTCAACATACAGAATATCCCGACGACCACCAACACGCCGCCGATCCAGCCTGCTCGTGAATATACCGACATCAGGACCGCGGCCTGTAAAACAATTCCGCATATCAGCGCGGACAGACGGAGCCGTTCCGTTATTTTCCCGGGGAGCCCGGCACTACGCATCCCCACCAGTAACAGACTGGACGCCAGCGAAGTCGCAATAAAACTGGCCGTGACATTCACCTGCTGAAATGCCCCTGCGCCCCCACGTCCATATTTATCCAGCAGAAGCCGCCAGGTCTCAGGTAGCCAGCCTGACGGACCATGCAGTTCCAGTAGTACGATCACCCCTTCTGTCATCCCCGAGAAGGCCAGGGCATACAGAAACCACTGTTTTTGCCGTTCTGTAAAATGACACTGGCGCAGCGTCAGCCAAAAAAAGAGCCCCGCCCATAACCCGACTATCCTGGGCAATGCATAGGCCACATTTTCTGTCGAAGGTGACCACAGTAATGGAAGACTCATCAGTACCGCTCCCGCAATAAGAAACGAACCGTTTACCCCGGGAAAAATGAGCGGAGATAAGGGGCGAAATAACCAGTACAGCGCACAGGAGATGCAGGCAAAACACCACGCCAGTGAATTATAAGGAAGCGCCATTCCCGCTCCGCCATGATTTGGCAGGCAGATATGAAGGAAAATAAGAAAATACATACACACCCCGGTCATCAGGAGCATTTGTGCATTTATTTTCGACCGTATAATGCCATTTTTCATTTTAACGTGGGTTCCCCATCACGGGCTGACTGATACTGCACGACAGATAAAGGTTTGCTATTCAAAATATTAACAAGTGGGGTTATCGCGAATGCCATCGGGTAACTGAGGGTTAACACCGGCGGTATTTAATGATGTCTATATCATTTTATAATAATTTTAAATATTATTTCCGCGGGTTATTTATATCAGTAACCCTGAGTTATAGCGCACGCAGATTACGTTAAAACACCGTCGACTTAAAGATATTTTCATGACTCACCCTAATATTTATTTTTGGATAAAAAACGGATGACATCAGGTGAAATAATACTGCATGATTTTTAGGCAATTGCATCCTCAGTGTTAATTTCGGGGAGCATAATTCCGCAGTGGTATTATTCCCACAAAGGAGAGAAAAAGAGAGTTATTTTTCATTCTCTTTTAAGGATAAATTTAAATCAGGATATGAATTAATCATGGCTATGAAAATGAAAGCATTAACAGCGGCACTGTTTACCGTAGTGGCGTTTTCGGCAGCAACCGCACACGCTGCCGGCAGCACGACCAGCGTCAGCGGTGGTACCATCCACTTTACGGGCGAAGTGGTGAACGCTGCCTGCTCCGTGGCTCCGGGTTCTTCGGATCAGACGGTCAAACTGGGTCAGGTACGTGCAGCCAGCCTCGCCACAAAAGGAACGGTCGCCAACCCGACTCCTTTTACTATCGATCTGACGGATTGTGATTCAACCGTGTCTTCCACCGCTTCGGTCTCCTTTAACGGTCCGGCGGCATCTGCCGGGGATGCGTTGAGTGTCAGCAGCCTCACCACATCAGGCGTTGCCGCCACTAACGTGGGGATCCAGATCCTGGACAGCGCCGGCACCGTTATCAAGCCAAACAGCAACGTCGGTAGCGCCGCTTTCACCCTGCAGGACGGGACGAACAAAATTCCGTTCACCGCTCAGTTTGTTGCCCTGGCTGACGGTGCGACTGCCGGTGCCGCAGATGCTGACGCCACGTTCAACATTGCTTATAACTAAGTAATCGTTCGTTGGTATTTTCAAAGGGAAATAAGAGGAAACTTTTATTTCCTTTCGTTTCGAAAAATAACGAATTTTGATACCTGTATTTTATTTAACAGGCAAGGGGACAGGGAATGTTATCAACAGGTATCAGTGCGCTGGGTCGGGCCGTACTCTTCTTATCCCTTTTCACAACGGGAATGGCTCTGGCGGGAAATAAAACCTCTGTTGTTATTGCCGGAGGCGTAGTGCATTTACAGGGAAGTGTCACGACCGGGGCGTGCGCCGTCAGTCCGGACAGCCTGGATAAAGTGGTCGTAATGGGGAAGATCAGAACGAACCAGTTTACCGGACTGGGGACATGGGCAGAACCGGTGCCGTTTACACTTCAGTTGGTAGACTGTAATACCGCAATCAGTCAACAGGTCGGCATGGTCTTTCGGGGGGTAATCGATGGTAAAGATCCGTTGGTCTTCCGTGCAGGTCAGGGGGCTGGTGCCGCGCAGGGGATCGGAATCGGTTTATTTGACAGCGAAGGCCGTCTCATTATTCCTGATGCGCGCCCACGTTATTTGACGGGTCTGACGAATGGCACCGTATCGGTTCCCTTTACCGCCAGATACCGTGCAACCAGTCAGACGGTATCACCCGGCGATGCCAGTGCGGTTGTCGATTTTTCTTTATTTTATCCCTGATATCCCTGTCAGAACCGGCCCCCATGATCATCCGTTTTTTATTCAGGGAGAGCTGACGCCAGTATTCAATCTCAAACAGTAAGAGGAGTTGTCTGTATGAAAAACAAATTCGCCGTTCGGGGGCTCTGCCTGGCCGGAAGTGTATTGCTGTTATCGACCTTTACCGCCCAGGCAAAAGGTGGGGTGGCACTGGGAGCAACACGACTGATTTACCCTGAGGGACAAAAAGAAATCTCGGTTGCGCTGACCAATACCTCCCCGGCATCGTCTTATCTGGTTCAGTCCTGGCTCAGCGACAGTAACGATAAGAAAACATCAGATTATGTATTAACGCCACCTCTGTTTGTGAGTAAACCGACGTCAGAAAATACGCTGCGCATTATGTACGCCGGCCCGGCGTTACCGACGGATCGGGAATCCGTCTTTTATCTGCACAGTCGTGCTATCCCGTCCATTGATAAAAGCACGCTGGACAAAAGTAACGTTTTGCAGATCGCTATTGAAAGCGTCATCAAAGTCTTCTGGCGCCCCAAGGGTCTGCGTACATCGCCTGACCTCGCCCCAAAATCACTGTCCTGCAAGCAGACAGGACGCAGCATCACGATTAAAAATCCGTCGCCATACTATGTGTCCCTGGTCAGTGTGTATGCCGGCACGGCCAAATTGCCAAATACGATGGTCGCCCCAGGAAAGGCAACGACGCTGCAGGTATCCGGAGGCGGACAAGGCCCGGTAACCTACAAAGCCATAAATGATTATGGCGCCACATCGGCACAAATGACCTGCGCCAGCGGCGGTTGAATCCGTTTACGTTCAGGCAGAGCAGAGGGGAACAACATATTGGTTGCCAGAGCAGCATGACCCCGGGAAATGCATCAATACAAAATCACACAGGGCATGTCGCAGCAGGTATTTATGAAGAATCCGGGTGAAAATATGTGGGTCAGGATGACACAAAAAACATTTAACAGAACGCCAATGGCAGTGTCATTGTTGCTGGCACTGTTTCCGGGTCTGGTACAGGCGGCCAGCTATTTTAACCCGGCCTTTCTGAGCGATTTTAACGGTGACACCTCTGGTGGCGTAGCGGATCTGTCCCGGTTTGAGAAAAACCAGCAGGCTCCGGGGACTTACAGGGTTGATGTCTATCTGAATGAACAGTACCTGACAACCCGGAACGTGGTGTTTAACGACGCAACACAACCAGGCACCTCATCCGGGCAGAATGAAACGTCACGTAACGGTGAGACTTCTGCCGCACAACACATCCCAGTGGCCTCAGCCCCGGACGATGGCACCGGTCTGGTGGCATGCCTGACCCTGAAAAACCTGGAGGACATGGGGGTCAATACCACGGCTTTCCCGGCGCTGTCCCATTTGCCTGCGGAGGCGTGCGTCAATTTACCCCACACCATTCCGGATGCCTCCAGCCGTTTTGATTTTGAACGGTTACGTCTGGATATCAGTATCCCGCAGGCCGCACTGAGCAACACCGCTCGTGGCTATATTCCCCCGGAACAATGGGATCAGGGGATCCCGGCCATATTGCTGAATTATAATTTCACAGGAAGCCACAGCAGGAGTGATACCTCCAGCGACAACTATTTTTTGAGCCTGAATGGAGGGATCAATCTTGGTGCCTGGCGTCTGCGTGATACCTCTAACTGGAATTATACCAGCGGCCATCAGGGAGAGGCGGCAACACATGACTGGCAACATGTAGCCACCTACGTTGAGCGGGCCATCATTCCGCTGAAGGGAGAGCTGACGCTTGGTGACAGTAACACTCCGTCTGATGTGTTTGACAGCCTGAGTTTTCGCGGGGCACAACTGGCGTCCGATGACAATATGCTGCCGGACAGTATGAAAGGCTTTGCCCCTACCGTTCGGGGTATCGCGAAAAGTAACGCTCAGGTGACGATCAAACAGAATGGTTATGTCATTTACCAGACGTATGTCCCTCCCGGGGCATTTGCTATTGATGATCTCTACCCGACCTCTTCCAGTGGTGACCTGACGGTCAGTGTCAGGGAAGCCGATGGAAGCGTGAACACGTATACCGTTCCCTATTCATCCGTTCCTATCCTGCAGCGCGAAGGCCGCCTTAAATACGCGGTGACCGCAGGCAAATATCGCAGTGGTGGTGACGGCCAGGATGATCCGGATTTTTTGCAGTCTACGCTGATATGGGGAGGGCCGTCCGGATTTACGTTTTATGGCGGGACGCAGTATGCAGAAAACTATCGCTCGTTTGCCCTGGGAATGGGAAAAAACCTGGGGACCTGGGGAGGTATATCAGCCGACATCACACAAGCAAAGAGTACGCTGGCCGACGACAGCGAGCACAGTGGGCAGTCAATTCGTTTTCTGTACGCCAAATCGTTAAATACCTACGGGACAAACTTCCAGCTCCTGGGGTATCGCTATTCAACACAGGGGTTCTATACCCTCGATGAAACCACCTACAAACTGATGGATGGTTATCACAGCCAGGATCAGGAGGAAAACCCGTCCCACGTTCCGACATACAGTGACTATTACAATCTGTACTACACCAAAAGAGGTAAAATTCAGGTAAACATCTCACAGGCGGTGGGACGAAGTGGTTCATTATTTGTTACTGCCAGTCAACAGTCATACTGGCATACCAGTGAAACTTCAACGCTGTTGCAGGCCGGGTATAGTGCGACCTGGAACGATATCAGCTACGGGATCAATTACAACTACAATAAAGCACCACAACAATCCAGCCCGGACCAGCTTTTTTCATTCAACATATCCGTGCCATTAAGCAAATGGTTGGCCCCGGAAGGAACGGTCACCGACAGTCATTCCGCTTATGCAACCTACAGCAACAGCACGGATGTGCACGGCAATATGACACAACAGGCCGGGATCAGCGGTACTTTACTGAAGGATAACAACCTTAACTACAGTGTACAGCAGGGCTACAGCAACCATCATAACGGTGGTTATACCGGGCTGGCTTCCCTGGACTACCAGGGGACTTACGGCAGGGCAAATGTGAGTTACAACTATGGTGCCGGTTACCGGCAGGTCAGTTACGGCGTTTCAGGCGGCGTGGTCGCTCATCAGCACGGGATAACATTCAGCCAGCCTCTGGGGGAAACCAATATTCTGATTGCCGCCCCGGGAGCAGATGGTGTCGACATTGAAAATAATACCGGAGTCAGGACAGACTGGCGGGGTTATGCGGTGATCCCTTATGCGACAGATTATCGTCAAAACCGTGTGGCAATGAACACCACGTCGTTGAATAACCACACCGATATTGATGAGGCCGTCACCACCGTGGTGCCAACAAAAGGTGCGCTGGTGAAAGCCACCTTTAAAGCCCGGGTGGGCGTGCGGGCGTTGCTGAAGCTGACCCACAATGGAAAACCGTTGCCCTTTGGCACCACCGTGAGCATGCCTGACCATGATAATGCAGGCATTGTCGGTGATGGAGGCCAGGTGTATCTGTCGGGACTGCCACTCTCCGGCACGGTGAAAGCGCAGTGGGGTGAAGGTGAGGGAAATCAATGTCAGGCGACATACCAGCTGCCAGAGGACAGCCTGGATAAAGCGATCGCTCGTTCCGCCGCGGCATGTCTGTAATGTTTAACATGCTGAATAGCAGGAAACGACGGTCAGCGGGGCCTCTGCCGCGTCCCGACAACCGGCACTCATCAATTGAGAAAGAGAGTTATTTCATGACAAAACGAATTATTATTGCCACCGTGTTCGGTCTTTTCTCAACGCTTACTCAGGCGGCCTCGGGATATCTGTTGTTTGCACCATTTGAACAGGTTTTTGAGCTCAATAAAACATTGACTGCGGCCCAGAACAGCACAGGGGCCACAACTGAAGGAAACGTCTCCAGTAGCGGTAGCTATAAAAACATATGCATTGATTCAGACGGGAACTCCCTTGACGGGGTTGAATATATCTATGCGGATACCCTCCTCCCGATAGTCATTAACACATCGACCTTCAAATATGTGAAAGCCAGTAATGACTACTTATATTTTGGCGCATCACGAGCCCTGAACGGAACAACGCATTACTTCCCGACAAATGGAAAAGAAAAATGGGTCACAGACTACGGGCATACCTGTAATGTAACATCCCGCTCGGTTTCGCAGCAAAGGGTGTCCGTATATGTTGCAAAACCATTCATCGGCTCAATGACCATTAATGAAAAACGGATGTTCCGCGTATCGATTGGCGCCGGCCCCGCCTTTACCGGTGCGCAGGACCAGACCAGTTATTATGTTGATTTTTCAGGCTCCATAACAGTACCACAAAGTTGTGAAGTCCAGCCTGGCAACACTTTTGAAATAGACCTGGGAGACATCCCTCAGAACGCATTTGTAAGAGGCGGGGCAGGCAATCGACCCGCTGGTTTTACCAGTCGCCCGCTGACGGCAAAAGTGCAGTGTTCTGGCGGGGTACAGGCTGATGCCCTGATTAATGTCCGCCTTGAAGGTCCCGCGGCAGCAAATTATCCGCAAGCATTAACCTCAGATAATGCCGATATTGGTGTTGTTATCACGAAAGCTGACGGTTCCACCATCCTGATGCCTAATGATCTGAATAGCATTATCCCCATGCCACTCACGACGGGCCAGGGAACCGTCACCATTCAGGCATACCCCATCAGCCTGACAGGAAAAACGCCTGCCGTGGGATTATTTACCTCTCTGGCATATTTACGATTTGACTTTTCATAATGGGGTGCCGTGTGAAACTTGCATTATTAATCGGGGTTGTTTTACTGATGCTCTCTTCTGTGGCCCGGGCGGCAACCTGTGCCGGGAGTGTCTGTAACCTGAAAGTCTACGGCACCGTTACCGCCACATCCTGTGATGTGGATAACGCCTCGGCGCATCAGACCGTCAATCTGGGGGATGTTAACCTCAATGCCTTTAAAAAAGTGGGGAGCGTAAGCCGCGCCGAAGCATTTCATATTCAGCTGAAAGACTGCAGTGCGAGCATAACCGGCGGTACCATTACTTTTCAGGGGACGCCGGATAGCGATAACAATGATTTGCTACAGCTGACTCCGGGCAGCGGTGTCGCGACAGGCGTGGGCGTTGAGATCCTCGATGGCAATTCAGGGAAGCCCGTCGCGTTAGGGGCGGTTACAGCCACTCACCCTCTTTCATCCGGGGACAACGACTTGCTGTATTACCTGCGTTATAAGTCCACTCAGACACCGGTCACGCCCGGCACGGCGAATGCCGTGATGTATTTTGACCTTAACTATCAGTAAGAGAAATGAGAGGCGCATTTCTCACCCGGTGTTGAACCTGAGCGGGAAGATCCAGGTACAGGGATCCCATCGCCCTGCGGCAACCGCCAGAAGGGGAGAGGGCCGTAATGGCACTTCAACTGGCACGTACGATACGGGCGATCGCACCTGATCGCCAGTGGAACAATGATGATGTCAGCGTCAGGCCTTACCGGGCTTGTTGCTGATGAAGGCTAACCTTTAACAAAAGGATGAATGCGGAAAGGTTGCGTGAGCACTGGCAATGATAACGAAGACGGTTCAGTTCGGTCCGTACTAAATCTGACTGACAGGATGAGCTTACCGCCAGTGTAGGAAAAAAGGGCGGATATAACGTGGCGGTTCCTCTTCGCTTTTCATATTCCGGTGCTCCGCGAACGGGAAGTGTTCATATAAATGTAATGTATCGTTTTCCCCATTGTCTCAGATACTTTCCTGTCCTGATGCTGTTTTCAGGGGGAATGGCTCATGCATCCAGCGGTGAAATCAATGTGACCGGCAATATTGTATCAAACACCTGCAGTGTCTCACTGGAGGATCGGGACAAAACCGTAAAAATGGGCACGGTTTCCAGTAAAGCATTTCTTCATGGCATGATGGCATCCCCACCGACGGTATTCACCCTGAATCTGATCGATTGTGGGCCTGCGGCCAGTGCCGTAAGCGTGGTGTTTCAGGGAACAGAAGACGCTAATCGACACGATTTACTGGCGCTTGATTCTGGCGACACTGCCGCGGGCGGGGTAGGCATTGCCATTCTGGACAACAATAAAACCCCTCTCCCCATCAACACCAGTTCATCGGACTACGTCATTCCGCCTGATGCCGGGCGAATAACGCTGAACTTTTATGCGCAATATCTCGCAAACGGAGCGACTGTCAGTGCCGGAGCCGCAAATGCAACAGCAACATTCAGTTTGATTTATGAGTGAGGGTGTATATGACAAAAAGTGTATGGCGCCCCCTCATGTGTACAGTAATCGGTATACTGCTTATCGGGACTGCGCATGCCGGTCTGGTGGTATACGGAACCCGTTTTGTTCTGGCCGCTCCCCGGACAGGACTCTCCGTCACGGTAAATAATACGAACACTTCAGGCATTCTGGTAAAAAGTCAGATGGATCGGGGCGAAGGGAAGGGGATGATGCCGTTTGTGGTCACTCCCCCCCTGTTTGTTCTGAAAGGAGGAAAGAGCAACCAGCTGCGGCTGGTCTGTCCTGAATGTAATCAGCTTCCAGCCGATCGCGAATCCTGCTTCAGACTATCCATCAGCGCCATTCCATCAGGCAAGGCCCCGCCCAATAGTGTACAGCTGGCCATTCGCTCGCACTTTAAAGTGTTTTACCGGCCTGAAGGGCTGAAAGGTGATGCACGGACCGCATATCAGCAGCTCCGCTGGCGGCGGGAAGGGGCCCGGCTGGTCATCAGCAATCCAACGCCTTACTATGTGACGCTCTTTAAAACAAACGTCAATAATCGTTTAGTGACAGAACCCGGTATGATCGCTCCGTTTTCTGAGTCTCAACACTCATGGTGCCCGGCAACCGGCCATTGTGTCATTCAGTGGCGTTCACTGGATGATTTTGGGGCGGACACGCCGTCCTGGGTGATCACGCCAGATGCAGGAACACAAACCGGAAAAGCCGGATGAGATGATGAATACCATGAGCCACTTTCTGTCACACACTCCGCCCCTTAAATCTGAATGCGCTCTTTTATCTCTTCGCTCCCGGAGGCAGGTATACTGAATGCTGTAACCATCATAAAAGCGGATCACCAGTCCCCCCACAAACCGTTCAGGCGAATGTCATACTGATATGCCCCGTTCCAGGGGGATACACATTTCCGGGGCCGGGGGAAAAGACAGCAACGGAGGAACAACATGTCACCGGAAGCCGAAGCGCGGGCCACCACATACATTGGCGAAGCCGCCATGCGATTGTTTCGCGACGGACAGAATATCACTCCACACACTCTGGGAAGATGGTTGCGGGAACGACGGGCTTTCGCCAAAACGATGCAGGATACAGAGATGGAAAACTCGCTGCTACTGGCCCTCACGCTGCTCCAGCAACATGCAGATCATTCGTAAACGTACAGCCACCGTCCGGGGATCGTCAGGTCAGAGCGCCTTCTACATTCGATGGCGCGCTATCCATGGAAAATACTGCCGACTGGCGAACCACATCCCGCACTTTACACCCGTGATTTTAAACTTCAAATCGTTGAGCTGGCCTTTCAGCCTGATACCAGTGTTGCCAGGCTCGCGTGTGAAAATATCGCTTACGATCATTCCTGCGCCACCGGACAAAAAAACAACTCTCGCCCGGGGATCTCCTCCCCGGAGTATCACCCGGACTCCCCTCTGCTCCGGGCGGGGTCGTTAGCCACAAAATACAGATGCGAATAAACTTTTCGAATAATTCCGGTAAATATTTCCGGCATAAAACTCGTAGACTGTCTTTAAAAACACGGCTAAAGAAAAACACCATGCGTTCTTTTCTGTTCTCACTGATGTTGTTTGTCTTCATTCCGGCTTCTCCGGTTCAGGCGTCATTCTCCACACCATCACTGGAGTCTGGTCCTCTGACACTCACAGCACTGAACATTGCATTACCGACCTGCACGGACAGTGATTGCTATTTATACAAGCAAACTCTGTGTGACCGATTCAGGAAAGGAGAATATGACAGTGGTGCCGCCAGGATTGTGGCTCAGGCGCTACCGGCAGACTGTGCTGGGAGAAAGAGACGGTTTGACTGACCGTTGTTACCGAAGACAGATTGATTTGTCTGAATTGCGCATTCCACCGCTTCTCGTTCGGCCATGTTTAATTTCCCCCATGACAGCGAGGAGCTGGTTTTCCGCACGAACGCAAATCAGAGAACGACCTTATCTTATTCGTAATATGGCATCATTTTTCGTGATAGTCAGACCGCATAACGCAGCTAAAAAAAGATAAAGCATTTCACTATAACCTCTTTCACTAATTGTCAGTAGCGGGCATCAACGGCCAGAAATGGCAATATCACTTTTATCCTGCCCGCCATATTGAATAGTGGAACGTTAAATCAGGAGCAGAGAGAATGAAAGATAAAGACCCCGATCAACTGCGTCGCCTGTTAGTCAAGGCACCATTACTGGTTCCTGTTCTGACGGCATTTTCGGCTTCCGCAGAAAAGCGGGTATCATCATTTACCGGAAACCCCCGAAAAAAAACCGCCGGGGCCCAGGCAGGGAGAACCTTATTACTCAAAAATGCGGATCTGGTTGTGACGATGGACAAAGACCGGCGCGAAATAAAAAATGGCAACATCTTCATTAAAGATAACATCATCACAGCCATTGGCGCTGAAAGCGATGTACCACAAACCGCTGACCGGATCATCGATCTCAAAGGGCATATTGTCATACCGGGCCTGATAAACACGCACCACCATATGTATCAGAGTCTGACGCGGGCCTTACCGGCCGCGCAGAATGGAGAGTTATTTACCTGGCTAACCGCACTCTACCCTGTCTGGAAAAATCTGACGCCGGAAATGATGAAAGTCGCGACAAAAACCGCCATGGCCGAACTGATGCTTTCCGGGTGCACCACTTCCAGCGATCACCAGTATGTGTACCCGAACGGGATCAAACTGGATCACAGTATTGAAGCAGCCCGGGAAATGGGAATGCGTTTTCATGCCTGTCGCGGCAGCATGAGCGTCGGAAAAAAACAAGGCGGCCTGCCGCCTGACGTCCTTGTGGAAGATGAGAGTGTTATCCTGAAAGATACCCAGCGTGTCATCGAGCAGTATCACGACGCGAAACATGGTGCCATGCTCCGCATTGTGGTCGCTCCCTGTTCACCGTTCTCGGTCAGCGAAGGTCTTATGCGCGATTCTGCCCGACTGGCCCGTGAACATGGCGTTTCACTGCATACTCACCTGGCCGAAAATATCAGCGACATTGAATACAGTAAAAAAACCTTCAACAAAACCCCGGCGCAGTACGTGGAAGACCTGGAATGGGTGGGGCACGACGTATGGCACGCCCACTGCGTAAAACTCGACGAAGAGGGTATGAAACTGTTTGCCCGAACCGGCACCGGGGTTGCGCATTGCCCCTGTTCCAACATGCGCCTGGGTTCAGGCATTGCACCGGTACGGCATATGCTGGATGCTGGTATCCATGTCGGGTTAGGGGTGGACGGCTCTGCATCGAATGACAGCGCTGACATGATGGCAGAAGTACGTCAGGCGCTTCTGTTACAGCGCGTTGGTTTTGGTCCGGAAGCCCTGACAGCACGTGAAGCACTGGAAATCGCCACCCTGGGGGGCGCTAAAAATCTCAATCGGGACGATATTGGCGCACTGGCGCCAGGAATGATGGCGGATATGGCCATCTTCAGCCTGGAAGGGCTCGGTCTTGCAGGGGCACAACACGATCCGCTTGCTGCTCTGGTTTTTTGTAATCCGGGAAAAGTAGCCTATAACATCATCAACGGGCGTATTGTGGTGGAAAACGGACAAATCACAACGGCAGATATCCCCGTCATTATTGAGCAGCATAACCGGTTCTCCCGTCAGCTTGTGGAGGGATAATCGCCGGCGGATCCCTCTGTGGGCCGGGTCGTCTGCTACCGGCCCCACTGAAGATGAGATACCGGCCTGGATCTCTCCCGGCAACAGGCTACATCAGGGGGGTGACAGGTAAAAAACGCCGGCATCCCCGGGCGTTTTTTACCTGTCAGAGATGCGTTATCTGACCACCTTCACTTCAGGTGTTTTCCACTGGCCATCAATGATTTTTTATCCGGGCCGTACGTACGCAACACCGACCAGAACGGACCATCCGGAGCAGGAAGCCAGTTCACTGATTTGTCAGCCGGTTTTTTACTGGAGAGGTAAAAAGTCACGGAGCCGTCCGCTCCTGTAATCAGATCCGGTGTGCTGTTGCTGAAGGAATATCGATTTTCGCTGTTTTCCACCAGTAATCGGTGAGGGAGGCTGTACATCGTGATGGACCAGAAATATTTGACCGGAGGCAAATGGGCTTTATCCATTTTGATCACATAGTCGTGTTTTGAAGCGTCCAGCAACTGACCATTTTGATCTTTGTTTAGCGAAAAATAGAACGACTGATCCGTGGTATTACCAAAAATGCCCAGATACACGCCCATAGCACGGGTCAGATAATCCTGCTTCAACTGATGCCGGGTACCGAAAAGCTGACTGGCATCCTTTGTTTTATTACCCACCGTTTTCATTTCTGCCTGCGCCAGTGTCACCCCTTGCGTCAGCGCCACTTGTTGTTTCTCGCTCAAAGAGGAGAACCCGAACAGCCCGTCAGCACCAATCCCCAGTTGTTTCAGGGCATCATACATTTTCTGGTCAGCCGGGTTATGTTTCACATGCTGCAGCATGAAAGCCACATAACGCCAGTATTCCGGAGTCATTTCGGCGCCATCCTTCCATGCCGGGAAGTCCAGTGCAGGTGCCGCTGCGGGTTTTGTCGTTCCCAGAAACGCGCTCAGAGGCTGAACCTTGTATGTCTGCTGGATACGCTTCACGTTATCCAGGTCACTCATGCTCCCCATTAACTGGGTACGAGTCAGCGAGCCAAGGAAGTCACTTTCCCCACGAATGACCCGACTGATACCTTTCGGGACCGGGCCGTTCCAGTCAGGCCCAGCCAGCAGTACGCTGACGCCATCATTGCCATCGTTAACGGATCCCGGGTTCCCCAGGACATATCCCCACATGTCATCCCACTGACTGGTGTAGAAGCGGGTCTTTTCAATTTTCGGCAGGGTCAGTACCCAGGGTTCACTGCGCACATCCAGCCAGACATATGAATAAGGAGAGTCCACGTTTGGCGTCACGATATCGGTATCTTTCGGACCGGAAACACCAAGGTGCAACCATTGCCCAAAATCACCAGATTTAATCGCCTGCATATACATCGTACGGTAATTCATCACCAGCGGATATGTAAAAATATACGCCTGCTGTGCCAGTTCGTTCATCTGCTGCTGCGACACCGGATGAGCAGAGGTGGGCCCCCCCTGACTGTCTGTCGGTTGAGCCAGCACCGGTAAGGCGGAAGCCGTAAGAGTGGCGGCGAGGGCCAGAGCCACCATGTTGAGGGAACGTTTCATTTTATATTTTCCTGGTTTGCGTGGATCCATCAGTAAATCGATACCATGAGGTCCGGCACACATCAGGTGCGCCGGACGGACCAATTAATCCAGGCGCTCAAAGTCACCTAATTTAAAGCGCTTATCAAAGAATGCCTGTTCGGGTGCGTAAAGGCGGAAATAGACAAACCAGCCATCGGTTCCTGTTGTCTTCATGTGGTTTTTCTCGAGCCCCTTCGGTGCCGTCGGCCCGATATACAAATCAACGGAGCCGTCAGCATTGCGGATCAGATCCTGCATACGACTGTCCAGACTGGCGCTACGGATCGTACCTTCTCCACTGTCATACGCACGGCGGGTGTTTTCACTGTACAGCGTCAACGACCAGAATTGCGCCACGGGCACATCTTTCGGTACATGAAGTCGATAGTTTTTATCTGCGCGCAACAGGTCACCCTGGCTGTCACGTTTAGCCGTCATATAAACCTGCCCCTGGCCCGGCTGCGGGTTAACCATACCTTTAGTACTGGCGACAGCCTCATAGTACCAGGTTGCACGTTCATCCAGCTGAATTTTGGTGGCGGTTTCCTGTGAAATGTCAAAATCAAAACTTTTGTACCAGTGTGTTCCTGGCCAGTAGACAGAGGTGTAGCGCGGATTGGTTTGCAGATTGCGGGTCATCAGTTCCCCCAATGCCGCTCCCTTCTCCAGAATCAACTTCTGACGGGGATCCGGATCAAATGGCTGGCCTTTCACAATGCCCAGAGGCTCCAGCATGGCCAGCCAGGGCTTATCCTGTTCACGCACCGGCTCCTGATTAATAACATCACTGAGTGTTTTCCAGTATTCCAGTCCACGTGGGGCGGTGGCAGACCATTTTTTATTGACCCCTTCAATAAAACGTACGTCAGCGGCTTTACCGTCAGCCGTCTGGATCTTCAGACCTGTCTGAAAACGCGTTCTGGCATCCGGTGAAGTGTCCAGAATACGGGTGCCAATCATGATATTATTGGTGGCGGACTGGAACACATAGGCGCCATCAGCCTGATATTTACTGATGTCATCCTCTGGCCCCACGATAATATATTTTCCCCCCTTACCCTTATCCGGCCCGGTCAGCCCCAGATCCGCAACGGGCCGCTGCCAGAAATCCAGAATGCCACCGGCAGTCTTACCTTCCGGGTAACGTATGGTCAGAGGCCCTTTTGCCAGGCTGGCAAAAGAAAAAATATAAGGCGTGGTCAGGTTGGCAGTCACGATCCCCAGCTTTTCGTTATAGCTGTCAAGCACCGCAAACACCCCTGGTTCACCGGTGCCAAAAATCTTGTGCTGGTTATCACGCCAGCTCGTGATGCTGACCAGGGGCGTTGACCAGATGTAGGCCTGAGAAGCCCGCTGCAAATCCATCTCGTCAAACAGGCGTACCGAACTGTCATCGCTGATATGGCTGTTTACCAGTGTCACATCCCCCCCGGGAATGGCAATCGTTTCATTCCCGTGCAGGGTGGCCTTTTCAAGCGGCACCGCCGCGTTGGCCAGTGCGCCACCGGTCACGAAAACGGACAGAAGGGACAAAGAAAGCAGTTTTTTTCGCATGATCATTTTTTCCATTTCCATAACCGTTCAGACAAGCAAAATGACAGATATCTTCATCCTCAGTATAGACTGACCGTATTCCCTCCAGCAGCATCATGTTTATTTTTAAATCAGAAGCAATTCAAGTCATTCATCGCAGTTCTTCAGGTTCAACGGGGGGGAGAATCATGGTAAAGCGCGCCGTTAGTCAGGTGGCAGGCTCCGGATGCAGCCAGCCAGATCCGGTTTCGCCGATATAGCCGGTACGCCAGACTCACAGATGACAGGCTGGTGCAGAACCAATATGCAAGAGCACATCTGAAATGAACGGGTAGCAAAGCTCGCTTTCAGCGCTGATTATTTGCCGGCCAGCCGACGCCGGTAGTCTTCATGACGTATTCTGCCTACGCCGGTTTGCACCACAGTATTATTATTGAACGCTCCTTTTTATGATGGCACGTTACTCCGCGTGCTGACGAACGTTTATTTTTAAATGAAACACAGACTCCTTTTTGTTTTCTAAGGAAAAAATATCCATTAGTCTAAGACTTACAGACGCAATCCGACGACATAAATGATACCTCATTATACTGACAGAACCGCGCCCATCAGGAAAATACATCAGATTGACAGAATAAAAATATCATCTATTAATCCCGTGCACGTCTAAATGATACTCGAATAACACCTCCGTAAATGGTCGATGATAACAACGATGAAACATTACCTTTAATGAATAACAACAGACACCACCAGGGTAACAAGGGATGAAGTCATTCTTTTGCGCCCGTTTCACCAGGGGTTATTCACTCCGGGATAAAAAACAGGCGCTGTCATATAACGCAAACGCTCGCATTATGTTAACGATTATCATTATTCCCCTCTGGCGCCCGATCCCCGGTAAGGGAGGTGACAACATTGTCATCACCCCAGAACCGCTTTTTGCAATAACACGACTCCTCCTTTTCGTGTCACAAATACCTGACCGGCAACGCTCCAGCCAGACCCGGGCATGGGAACACGGTCACCCGGGCCTGTCCGTTAATCCTGATGCCATTTACGTTCCGGAGACTTACAGGTTACCGGCGTTTTTTTTCAAAGATACCGTTCTGATGATGCTTTGGGGCAATTTTGCAGCCCCGGCACCGTCATACAGTATACTTTCGGCATGACTCATGCGACTGACCCAACGCATTTACGCGGAAACCGCAGAACACAGACGGCGGGCAATGTCTTCGGCGCGTTTTATCCGCTTTTCTGCCATTAAGACGACGATGAACCCTACTCACTGATATAATTATCAGGATCTCCCCTCGCAGACCATGAAGAGCTGGCGGAAAATATGATACGCATACATGACCATACACTGAACGTAACTTGCTCTCGCGGTTATATCTGGTTTCTGGGATTAAATATTGTTTTTTGTCTGTGGTTGTTATGGCGTGATGCCCCACATACATCAGGTTTGTTTGATTCTGCGGTGTTACATACGCTGTATGTCGTCATTATTGCGTTGTCCGGCCTGAATATGCTGATAGCGTATCTGACCCGTTCCAGACGCCTGGTCGTCGGGTATTTTGCCTGTCTTGGCGCAACCAGTCTGCTTGGGATATTGTGGGCGATTGTTTTTTTTCGTCTGGTAGAACATTACTCCAGTCCGGTTATTACTCTGGTTTTGTTGATCATTATCTTATTACCTGCCACCATCGCACTGTACATCTCAGCACCACTGTTGACACTGTTTTCTCTGCCACTGGTCATTTCTCTGGTTTTGAGTGAGTTTCTGCTGTTCCAGAAATTCAACTGGTCGCAACTGACGGGGACGGCCATCATTTTCGGGGTCGTCCTGTCGGCTCGTTATATACTGCTGGAATGGTATTTACGTACACAACGAAGTGAGCGAAAAAATAAACTTCTCATTCATCAGTTGAACAAAGCCGCATACAACGATGGACTCACAGGGTTAAAGAACAAACGCAGCCTCGCCCCTTTTTTTGAGAACGTGACAGCTAACCTGCAACACGATGAAGCCCTGTTCGCCATCCTGATCGATATCGATTTTTTCAAACAATATAATGATATTTACGGGCATATTGCTGGTGACAGCTGTCTTCGTCAGGTCGCCGGGTGTATCAAAAACGCCGTTCGCAAAGGCATTGATGGTGTGTTTCGTTTTGGAGGGGAGGAGTTTGTGATCCTGACGGTGGGAAGCCACACTGCATATCCACGAGAACTGGCCCAAAGGCTCAGACACAACATTGATGAGGCACGCATTGAGCATCAGGGCTCAACCATTGCCGGACACCTTACCGTGAGCATTGGCATTGCTCGCTGGGGAGCCGGGATGCCCGTTGACATTCTGCTGGATGAAGCTGACCAGGCGCTTTATCAGGCTAAACGCAATGGTCGTAACTGCGTTGAATACCGGCATGCCAGTCTATCCACTCATGAACCATAAGCCGTAGCTCCCCGGGCGATAAACTTGCTGTTATCGCGTCTGGCGTGGCACACGCGCCAGCGCCCACAAATGCAGATACGCATTCCTGAGCCGGTTCCCCCTGCCAAAGAGCCTCTCTCCGGCTCTTTGGCTCTTTGGCTCTTTGGCTCTCATCCATTGAATTTTATTTTTCATAAATTAAAAATGACTTCTTATGACGAAATAACAAGCCGTTATAAAAGCAGTCCGCTGACTTTTTATGACATTGAATAAAAATGACTATTCCCGGCCCCCCACTATATGACAACATATAAAGTCATCTTCAGGATAAAAGGCTGTCATGAAAAAAACATTGTATATTCCGGGAGCGTTCTTACTTTTTATGAGTGCGGTCTCACAAGCAGGTTTGCATATTATGCCCATCGTTGATGAGCAGGTCCTTAGGGAGAAAACGGCCTTCGCACTGGGGGTTACACCAGAAAGGATCATGCTTGAACAATCAGACCGAATAGCCGAACCCAACCGTTATTTTTTTAATGTCCGTTACCAGAAGGATGTATTTCAGTGCTATGTTGCAACGCTTCAGTCCATGTTTATGTCTGATGTTGTTTGCAGACCGACAGACGGTTCGGATCTACCTCGTTGAAAAATACATTTTTATCAACAACGCCGGGAAGGTTTCCTGTATTACAGGTCTTTGTTATCCCGGCGGTCGGTAAACGATATTGATAGTTTCTCTCCTGTACCGAAACATGAACCGCCCTCTCTGAGTTATCTGTTTTCTCCGGCGTTGCTCAACACCCATTGTGATTTACCAGGTCTCGCGGGCAGGGGATTTACGCTCCCCTGAATGAATGAGATAATATCGACGATTCAAAATAAAAACAGGTATGTATTCCTATGAACATAGTTGCAGTGATCGCTCTTTCTTTCCTGGTCAAACTTGCGGTCACCCTTCTTGTTGGATGGCTGGCTAAAGACGTGTTGTCAAAACTTAACCGAACCCAGAAAGGAATGATTTTTTTTGGCGTATGGGGTGTGGGTTATGCGGGGCTGAAAGTTACCGGGTTCTTATTCTGACTGAAGGAGAAGGTTTAGAAGACAGGCGCCTCTCATCTATTTCCACAATGAACAGAACACATTAAAAATCATCGGCGTGGTGCAGGGTGCCTCCCTGTGAGCCTTTGGTCAGCCACCTCGACTCGCTTTCCTTTGCGTCAATATTTCGCTGTTTAGCCCCTCCGCTTAGGGGGATCCACCACACACCGGAATGTCGGTCGGCACCAGATTGCTGATAACGCCGACGTCAAAAAACATTCCGATGCCAACCGACGATGTAAGATTACTTCAGTCCTTTTGTGGATACAAAGGATAATTGCAGAATCAGTTTTTCGAAAAATCTGAAATACTACTTCCCCGGGAGAACAGAATGTTCCTAACGTATTTCAGTCACTCCGGGGATCACCATTTTTTGCCTCTTTCAGACTGAAGCCTCTTCTGATTTCCGTTAATTTTCCTGAAACCTTATTTAAATAAATTAAAAAAACACGCACGCTGCATGCTCATCGATTTAAGCGGGAGGGATAGTCATCGCACACATTATTTTATTCTTGAATCTGATGGTATCAGCAGTCATCATGATGGCTGATCAACAGGAGTCGTTATGCAGGAAATTATAGTCACCCTGAAGCAATGGGGTATTGAAATAAACCAGACAACATCGCTCATCATCATTTTTGGCATTATTTTTCTTACTGCCATTATTTTGCATCTGGTGTTACATCATATCGTATTGCGGGCATTTGAAAAAAGAGCCCAGGCCAGCCAGCATTTGTGGTTACAGATTATCACACAGAATAAACTCTTTCAGCGGATCGCATTCACGTTGCAAGGGATCGTCATTCACGTCCAGACGGGGTTGTGGCTACAAAAAGGCAGTGCTGCGGCTGACATACTCAGCCAGGGGGCACGGCTCTGGATAATGCTTTATTCCCTGCTGTCCTTTTTCTCACTACTTGATGTGATCCTGGGTCTTTCACGTAAATACCCGTTTTCCTCCCAGCTTCCGCTAAAAGGGATTTTCCAGGGGATCAAGCTGGTGAGCGCAGTCCTTGTTGGCATCCTGATGATTTCCCTGTTGCTTGGCCAGTCACCCGCGATACTTATCAGTGGGTTAGGCGCAATGGCTGCAGTATTAATGCTGGTGTTCAAGGATCCTATTCTTGGACTGGTGGCAGGCATTCAGCTTTCGGCAAACGATATGTTGCGTCTGGGGGACTGGCTGGAAATGCCAAAATACGGGGCTGATGGTGCTGTGACGGACATTGGCCTGACGACAGTAAAAGTTCGTAACTGGGATAATACCATCAGCACAATCCCGACCTGGTCGCTGGTATCAGACTCTTTTAAAAACTGGAGCGGCATGTCAGCCTCAGGTGGTCGTCGAATTAAACGCAGCATCAGTATTGATACCACCAGTATTCATTTTCTGGATGAACAGGAAATTCAGTATTTGATCAAGGCAAAACGACTCAAACCTTATATGGATAGTCGGCATGCTGAGATAAACCAATGGAATCAACGAAATACAGATAACACATCAGCACTTGATCAACGCAGAATGACGAATGTAGGAACGTTCCGTGCATATCTGAACGAATATTTACATCATCACCCACGCATTCGGGGGGATATGACGTTAATGGTTCGCCAGCTCGCTCCTGATGCGCATGGCCTCCCCCTGGAAATCTACGCATTTACCAGCACCGTCGTCTGGGCAGAGTATGAAGACATACAGGCAGACATTTTTGATCATATTTTTGCCGTGGTCGACGAGTTTGGCCTGCGTATTCATCAGGCCCCTACAGGAAATGATATCCGGGCGCTTTCCGGCACGCTATAAACGACGACGGGGCTTACTGTACAAACGGTAAGCCCCGTCCGCTGTATTGGGCTCCATCACACCATACGGTGTTGACTTCAGCCGTCACAAGTGAGTAAAACGGCTCCCGGCTGAACCTGTTATTGAAAGAGCCAGGAGCCCGTCAACAATATCATCCCCCCCGCAGCCCCCGTCAAAAAAAAGTCCAGAATAAGACAAAATAAATCCAGACAAAAGTTGAACATATTTATGAAGACGAGTAGATAAAGCTATCTACAGAATGCAAACATGGCTCATGTAACGGGGCAGCTCCGGGAGTACGTCACAATACCGGTGCAACCCACAAAGCCGGTGGCATTCTGGTAACCCGTTATACACATTATTTTATCTGGAGTTTTTATGTTACATGATTATCACAAAACAGAGCGTATTTTTTCGCAATATGATTTTTCTGCTCTCCATGAAAAATTACTGGAGACAGGGCGTGTTATATACCTTGAAAAGGGAGTGACCATAAAGCCAGAACGGCAGGAAATTTATTTTATTCTTGCTGGCACCATGCTGGTTCAGAACAAAATCTCCGGAGGCCTTGCTCTGGGGCATACATGTCTTTACATGCCTGTTGGTTTACTCGAAAGGCATTATGGGGACATCGCTCTCTACTACAACGCAGAGACCCCGGTAAAAGCAGTTGCTCTCTCCGGAGACGAGCTGGATAATATTTTTTTACATTTCCCGGACACCGCCATTTTATTTATGAAAATCGTTTCACATATGATGATGAACCTTATTCAGATTTATTACGAACGAAATGCAGACTCCGGGTATACGACGATCCGACATATGCTATGCCGCTACCAGGCCAGGAGGAATAACGTAGATCAAACGACGGAAAACATCACCAGATTCATTCTGAACCGAACCTGCCTGTCCCGTAGCTATGTTTTCAAAATTCTCGCGGAACTGAAAGAGGCAGGGTATATCACTGTGAAATACGGCAAACTGATTTCCATTAATAAGGAAATACCACACCGGAGCTAAGGATAGCACAAGGATATGTTTGTGAGAAAAGCGACTCAGGGCATAAACACCCGCTCCAGAGAGCGGGTGTGGTGCGCGGGTTGATCAGAACTGATACACCATACCGATGCCAACCTGATCATCAGTACTGATACCTGCGGTCTGATAAAAACCATCATCTCCGTCAAGCAGATTGATCTTGTAATCCACATATGCCGACATGTTTTTATTAAAGTAATAATAGGCCCCGACATCAACGTATTTGACGAGATCTTTGTTATTACCGTAGATCCCGGCATTCAGATCTTTACCTTTAGACTGGAGGTAAGCAAGCGACGGGCGAAGGCCAAAATCAAACTGATACTGCGCTACCGCCTCAAAGTTTTGCGTCTTGTTGGCAATGTAGCTATCCCCAAACGGCGTCATGTTACGGGTTTCTGCATACATCATGGCCAGGTAGAGATTATTTGCATCGTATTTCAGACCTGTTGTCCAGGCCTCGGCTTTATTGCCCGGGGCAAGGGTATTGCGTGACTGTTCCAGCGTACGGTCCGCGTTAGAGTAAGCGGCACCAATACTGAACCCTTCCGCAAATTCATATGACGAAGAAATACCAAATCCATCACCATTTGCCCTGGTCACTTTACGATTGCCATTCGCAGTCCCTTCGCCAGCCCCCGGGTTCTCATTTTTCCCCTGGTATTGCAGCGCAAAATTCAGACCATCCACCAGGCCAAAGAAATCGGTGTTTCGATACGTTGCCATACCGTTACCACGACCAGTCATATAGTTGTCAGTATGTGTGTAACTGTCGCCGCCGAAAACAGGCAGAACATCAGTCCATGCTTCCACATCATAAACCACACCGTAGTTACGACCATAATCAAAAGAACCGGCATCACCCACTTTCAGGCCCGCAAATGCCAGGCGAGTCCATGCCTGGTTACCGGCATCTTCGGTATTGTTTGCCTGCAGATTGTATTCCCACTGACCATACCCTGTTAATTGATCGTTGATCTGGGTTTCTCCCTTAATCCCCAGTCGGGCATAGGTTGCATCACCATCCTGCCCGGCGTCATCTGAAAAGACATGTCGGGCATCAACTTTACCGTACAGATCCAGCTTATTCCCGTCCTTATTATAGATTTCAGCTGCATTGACGGTTCCCATGACGAATAATGCCGGGATAATGCATGCCAGTGCGTTTCTTTTCATTTTTTTAAATTTCCTTCTGTTCCATTTAAAATTATTTGAAATGGCTGGATATAACGATAATACAGAGGTCATCCTCTGTCAGGGAAGATAACACGTAATAAAAAACAAAGAGAGCCATGTATTTTGCGTTACTTGCCACATCTCACAAAAAACACAAATAATTAACTCAACACCGTTCCTGTCATGATAGTTTTCTATTGTTGCAACCCCTCACGATTACAACCACTCTTTATTGTTACTTTGATTTTTTTGAATTTTATTACTACCATTTTTGGTTAGTCCGAATTCTCCCCGGGCTTTTTACTCATCGAGCAACACTTATTACCATGGAGAAATAACACATTTAAATCAATACATTAACAGGATCTACTTTGCCACCAATGGAACTGCACATAATAAGTGAGAGCACATCATCTGTTTCTCCTTAATTCAGTAAAAATTCAACACCTGATTTTAAAATTCACCCTTTGAATAATTCAAATATACCACCATGTTCATCCTTGCCAGAAAGCCCATAAACAATCATTCATGTGCGCACAGTTAACACAGGCCCCAATATATTTTCACTTTAAAACTATTTAAAAATAAACATAACATCATGCTATTCCGGAGACTACGCACCACAATCAGAATACGCAATAAAGACTGCTGTATAGCAAATTCCCCCAATTCCGTCTTCTGAACCGGGGGAACAGCGAACACAGGTTTACGCGTCGATCAATGATTCAGGTTCAAGGAAGCCGGAATCAGCCCAGAACCGACAGTACTGACGAATAAGCCTCCCGGTATCAATCACGCCTGCATTTTCAGAGACCAGTTTATGCTCGATCCGCATGTACGGGTATTCCTTCGACTCAAGATAAAATGACTTGAATGGGTACAATGCATTATCACTGGCGACCAGAGGAACCCACTGCTCAGCCCAGTCCCTGGCACTGACAAAACGTAAACTCCGCTCCTCACCAGCGATGACTGACAACAAATTTTTCCAGGGAAGGGAGGAGAGGTAACCGAGGTTCAGCGCCTGTTGGTCAAATGCCCCCTCGAGGCTTTCTTTCACCAGAAGTTTTGCCAGGTAATCAACCGGACTGAGATCCAGTCTGTAATGCGCCCAGTCCGGAGCAACCCCAAGTTGCAGGCACCCCTTAATCAGATTCAACGTGTGATTGGTTTCTGCCTCAGAGATCCCATTACGGGAGGAGCCGGTAATATTTCCCATTCGGAAAATGGCCCCGTGCAGACCACAGGAAAAGGCCTGGCTCACTTGTTTTTCACTTACCCATTTACTCTGGACATACCCATTTGCCATCGGTGGGGCTTCAGCAATCGTGTTCTCCAGAATGTATGAACCATTTGTTGCAGCCGCCGAAAGCGTGGAGATATAAAAAAGGTGCTTCGCCTGTCCGAAAGTACATAGTTTCAACAACTCGCTCGTACTTTCGACATTCGCAGCCCGCAGTGTCGCATAGCTGTGCAGATGGTTAACCCAGGCACCACAGTGGTAAATCGCGTCAACCGAGTGTCCGATAGCGTCCCAGGCAGAACGGTCCATCCCCAGTTGTGGCCGTTCGAGATGACCATCAATAAGACGAAGGCGCGATTCATCCAGTGACAAATGATAAAACGTTGCCGCTTCCCGCAAACGCTGCAAGCCATTCTTCCCTCTGACCAGACAATGGATCACCGCTTCCGGCAGTCTGCTTTGTAGCTCCGCCAGTAAATGGATCCCAAGGAACCCGTTCCCCCCGTCAGCAGGATCTCACTGAAACGCCTGTCGGTTGCAGAAAGGTAGTGCATATCAGCAGAAGCACTGTCGGCAGCGATTAATATCGATTCTTCCTCATCTTTATCTGTTTCCTGTTTTTTGCCCTCGAGATTTGCCGCCAGCTCGGCCAGCGTCCGGCTCTGGAAAATGGTCGCGACGGACACGGTTTTCGCCATTTGCGACTGGATCTGATCAGTCATGGCGATCACCAGCAACGAATGCCCACCAATCATAAAGAAATTATCTTCCCGCAGACAAGGACGCTCAGTCTTCAGCAACCGTTGCCAGATAAGCGCCAGCTGTTGCTCAACGTCGCCTTGCGGAGGAGTCCCCCCGGCAAGGCTGGCACCAAAATCAACCGGCGGCAGGCGTGATTTATCGACTTTACCATTAGACGTCAGAGGCATTTTTTCGATCACCTGGAGCGCAGCCGGAACCATATAAGCAGGAGCCAGTGAACCTAACGCAGTGAGTATACTCGCCGGGGACCGTCTGCTGACACACCAGGCCGCCAGTTGTTTTTGTCCCTGGTGCTCCACGACACTGACCAGCGCCTGCTTCACACCTTCCACCTGGCAGAGTAAATGCTCCACCTCGCCAGGTTCCAGCCGGTAACCTCGTATTTTTACCTGATTGTCGCCACGGCCAATAAACTCAAGCACTCCCTGTCGTATCCAGCGTACTCTGTCCCCGGTTTTATACATCAGCTCTGCCACCGGAGCCTGCGGGAAGGTTTCAGTAAAGAACGGGTTTTCAATAAATGCTTCTGCGGTTTTTTCCGCTTTATTCAGATAACCACCAGAAAGTCCGATGCCGGATGTGTACAGTTCACCAATGGCCCCGGGAGGCAACAACTGATGGTGTGCGTCCAGCACATAACAGGTGGTCCCGGCAATACTGCCACCAATGGGTATCGATACGCCTGTGCAGTCTTTCCGTTGTATCGGATAGAGCGTCGTAAACGTCGTGTTTTCCGTTGGGCCGTAACCATTCCAGATTTGTCCCGGAGGTTGATCGGACGCGAGCACGGCCTCCACCAGAGATGGTGTTAATGCATCCCCCCCAATTAACAAATTTCTGATGCCGGAGAAGGCCCCTGGATTATCCGCCGCTAACTGGTTAAACAATGCAACGGTAAACCAGGCGTCAGTAACCTTCCGTTCCCGTAGTGTTTGTTGCAGCAATTCACTGTTAATGACCGTCTCATAAGGGATTATTTCGATCCGGGCGCCATTCAGTAGCGCCCCCCAGACCTCCAGGGTCGAGGCATCAAAAGCAATATTGCCGGCCTGTGCCACGACAGCATCAGCGGTGATCTGATAAGGTGCAGCGTCAACCACCAGACGGACGATCCCTTGCTGCAGCACCCTGACACCTTTCGGCTCTCCTGTGGATCCGGAGGTATACATAATATATGCCTCATCTGACGGCATCCGACTGGTCGGAACGAAGATCGTGGTACTGTCATCGGGCGAATCAAGAATGATTTCCGGGCAGCATGTCTGCCGTCCGGCAGTCCTGCTGTCCACTATCAGGCAGTCAGCCTCGCTGTCAGTCAGCACATAATGCAGGCGTTCATCGGGATGAGAGGGATCGAATGGCACATAAACTGCCCCGGCTTTGAGGATGGCCAGCATCGTCACCACGGTATCCAGTTGACGCTCAAAGGCAAAGGCGATCCTTTTTCCGCATAACAGGCCTCGCCGGGCCTGAAGTCGTGCCGCCAGCATTTCTGCCCGTTGGTTCAGCCCGGCATAAGTCAGTGTCTGTGACTGGCAGCCCACGGCTATTTTATCCGGTGTCTGCCTGACCCAGCGTTCGAACAGGGGCAGGAGCGGGGAAATCGCTTCTTGTCTGTTCACCGGATTCCAGGCCAGTTGTTGCTGACGCATCGTCTGATCCAGCGCCATCAGTTCCGACAGCGGTTGACCCGCCCCTTCGGTCATCTTCAGCAAAATGGACTGGTAGAAGTCCAGCAATGTTTCCATCAAAATGTCAGACCACACCCCTTTGCGATATGTCGCCTCTATCCGTAGCTGACCATCATTTTGTGGAACCACATTGATTAAAAGATCAGACTTTGCCTGCTCTTCCGGCAACGGGTAGTCTGTGATCTCACACTCACTGAGTGAAAGCCCCTTTCCGTCACCGCCTTCCGTATTCTGCAGTACCAGTAATACGGCACAAAGCGGGTGCTGTGAAAAGGTTGCAGGGATCCCGGTGGCTGCCAGTACTTGTCCCAGCGGGGCTTCACCGTATTCAAATCCCTGCGTCAACATCCGGTGATTGTCACGTAGCCATAATCCCAGTGCGTGGCCGGGTTCCACCTGCGTTCTCAGCAGCAGTGTGTTAGCAAAAAAGCCAATTTGTTGACTGAGATCCTGGCGCGGACGATTCGCCCAGATCCCGGAAATCACCACATCCGGTTGCTGACAGAGCCGCGACAGCAGCAACGCCAGTCCGGAGTAGAGCATATTGAATAATCCAGTGTGATTTTCAATTGCAGTCTTCTGCAGCAGGCACAGAGTCTGTTCAGACATGAGTCTGCTACGCATCACGCTTCCCTGTTGTGCCGTACCGGAAACCGGCAGTGCCAGTGGAATGGTTCCCGCCAGCATATCTTGCCACCATCTGACAGACGGCTGAAAATCCTGCTGTTGTTGCCAGGCACAATAATCCGGATACTGGCAACTCAAAGGAAGAGGCTCGCCATCATCCGCGTAAAGTGTCGCCAGCTCCTGGAAGAACACTCCCATTGACCAGCCATCCGAAATAATATGGTGTATATTGAACAAAAGAACAGCAGGGCGCTCATCAACACAGCAGAGGGTCACCCGCAGCAGAGGTTCATCACCAAACCGGAAAGGGCGTGCAACTTCGGACTTCAGGTATGCCGGGATATCACTCTCCTGCTGAAACGGAAGTGTCATCAGCGTCACAGGCGCATCAACCACCTCCTGCCAGGGTTTACCCTGTTCCTCGTAAATGCGAAGACGCAGGCTGTGATGGCGTTCCCCCAGCCGGCGCAAAGCAGATTGAAGACGCGGGATCGCCAGCCTGCCAGTGATGCGAAATGCCAGTGGAATGGAATAATGGGCAACCTGTGGTTCCCGGCAACAAATCAGCCACAACCGATGCTGTTCTTCAGACAAGGGAATGCGACTGCCCGGTTTTACTGCCGGGATAGCGGCATCCGCCAGCTGCACTTCCTGCTGATCGATATGTGCCGCCATTTCATGCAAAATCGGTAAACGAAATAGACTGGCAAGGCTGATCTCTTTTCCACAGTATTCAGCAATGGCCTGCCGGAGTTTTACGACCAGTAATGAATGGCCACCGGAGTTGAAGAAATGCCCGTGACGGCCGGGGGTATTTTCCAGCCGTAACATACGTTGCCACTGTGCTGCAAGCCAGCATTCAGTGGTGCTACAAGGGGGGTCATAATCCTGAGAGAGAACGTCTGCCGGAGGCAGGCTGCGTTTATCCACTTTACCATTAGGGGTGATTGGCAGCTTATCCAGCATTTGCAGACTCACCGGTACCATGTAGGCAGGAGCCTGCTCACGAAACAACGACAAAAGATGTTGTGGCGACCCACTCCCCTGACACCAGGCGGCGAGTTGTTTTTGTCCGTCAACGACAATTGCCTGCACCACTGCCAGATCCACTCCCGGGAGCTGGCAGAGGCGATATTCCACTTCACCAGGCTCAAGACGGAACCCCCGAATTTTGACCTGGTTATCCACACGCCCCAGGAAATCGAACGTGCCGTCGGCAAGGAGCCTGACGCGATCTCCGGTCCTGTACATCTTCTGGCTGGCGGAACCTGGGGATGTTTCACACTCCTGCTGATAAAAGGGATTGGGAAGAAAAGCATCAGCGGTTTTATCGGGTTTGTTCAGGTAGCCCTGCGCCAGCCCCAATCCACTGGTATACAGTTCACCTTCCTCTCCCGCAGGAACGGGTTGCAGATCGTCATTCAGAACATAACACTGGCTGCCCGCAATGCTACAACCGATCGGAATACTGCTGCGCTGACAGTCAGCCACCTGGATACGGTGTAACGTGGTGAGAACCGTATTTTCTGTCGGACCGTAAGCATTCCAGATGGCCTCCGGCGGGTGTTCTGCGGTTAACGCTGCCAGAACCGACGCCGGATTCAAAGCATCCCCCCCGGTAAAAACATTTTTCAGTCCGGCAAAAACATCAGGCTCCTCCGCCACCAGTTGGTTAAAGAGGGCAACTGTAAAAAAGGCATCCGTGATGTGTTCCTGCTGTAAAAGCTGTCCTAACGCCTGACTGTCGATCACGGTTTCATATGGGATCAGCACCAGTGTGGCACCATTGAGCAAAGCCCCCCATATTTCGAACGTGGAAGCATCAAACGCAATGTTACCGCACTGCGAAATAATCGCTGAGGGTGAAAACTGAAAAGGGTGGGCATTAATCACCAGCCGCAATATTCCCTGCTGCGGGATGACCACCCCTTTAGGTTTCCCCGTTGATCCTGAAGTGTACATAATATAAGCAGCAGTATCGCATTGACTCTGGGGTAACATGCACAACGGCAGCTCATCCTCATACTGAATATCATCAAGATAAACTTCAGGACAGGCATGTTGTCTACCTGCATAGGCTCTCAGGGTTAACAACAATACCGGTTCACAGTCACCGGATATATAATCAAGACGCTCATCAGGACTCTCCGGATCAAAAGGAACATAAGTTGTATTCAGTATCTGAGTGGCGATGATACTGGCAATCGCCAGTGGATTACGTGGCATCGCAATAACGATCCTGCTGCCTTCAGTCAGCGACGGAAATTGTTGCAAAATGGCATGAGCAATGCGTCTGGACAGCTTATCAAGTTCGGTATAGTTAAATGAATGCGAGCAATATTTGAGCGCTATTTTATCAGGATTCAGTAAGACCTGTTGTCTGAATAAATAATAAAGAGAGTTGGTTTTGATTGTTGAATAATCACGTTGCACGTTAATAACCTCACTACTGTATTGACAGTATAAAACAGAGTTTTTTTATTATACAAACAACCACTCAAAGATAGCGGTTAATTATTAGAACTGGATATTCTTAATTTTAAAAAGCATTGATTTTATTTTTACACCCTGGCATTAAATTACACAATGTAACCATTGCACACTTGTGGATTTAATTATTAACTAAACGTAATTAATGATAACAACACCCTCAAAACATCTGTAAAGCAAACCACTAAAACAGAGATTATTTATAACATACGCGCAGGTTTGCATATCGATTCTCACGTTGTAAATTTCGGGAACCATACAATTCCGGCTTCTGCAATACAAAATCATTCAATAATGCTCACTCTGTTGTCTTCGGAGTTCACCCTACAAGGTCAAAATGCACATCTTTTTATGTGCACAAAAGCAAGCGATATTTCATGATCTGGTGGAGAGATGTCATGGCCATCCCGGAACAATATTTATCCACATGACAATATACTGAATATACCGGGTTTCCCCTTCACTAATTCAATACGCTTATGTATGTAATTTACGCCTGCTCACTTTCAGAACAGGTTACCTGTCCATCATTATTGATGAATCGCATTAATGAAAACCAGAACTGACACCCGGGGACCACCTCTCCACCTGACGACAGCACGCTCCACACATTGAACGCCTTATTTCAGTACATCCCGCCCTTTCAGAGCCAGAACATTCCCTTATTTCACAATAAAAATGAGCAATGACGGTACAGGCATATCAGCACTCCGACAAATGTGTTATCTGACAATTCGTTTTAATTTCCTTTTAAATGTTCAAAAAGTTCATTTCATTTAAAGACCATCAGTCATATGTTAGGGTCCGGGTTGATCACATTTTATACAGCAACTACTCAGGGAACAGATATTACGGTGTGCACCAGAGGAACATGCAGCGATCCATTAAGCTCACATTGTTGTTTTAGTGCGACAATCCGTCGCATCAGATCTGTTAATGAATCAACAACATCATCACACACATGGGCCGCCTCCATCAGTCACATCATTTTGCTCCTGCGGATAATTCCATACCCAGGACATTCACGCCGGCAATTCCGTTGGTTGCTGATACGCAGTTTCTGGTTACCGGAAAGGCTGGTGACACCTTTTATAAGGCGGTTTTATGCATCAAAAAAATCAGACAGATTATGTGCGTCATCCGATTCAACAGACGTTGCGGGCGGGTATCGTCTCCGCCATTGCCACCGGGCTTGCGCTCTCCAGTTCGGGGGTTAATGCCGGTACCTGTTCGTTTGACAGTAACGTGATATGTCGCGGAGATACCACCCTTACAGGGGGAAGCTATGACAGCGTCAGCATCGATAATAGTGAATCCGGGGCAACACTTACCCTGAACAATGTCACCATTACTGGTCAGGGAGGATTGATTGACGGTAAAGGCTACATCTATGGAGGCAGTGGCGATAATCACCTTATTCTGAATAACAATACCGCAGCTGAAGTGGCAGGTGGCAACACCATTGATATTTATGGTGGACATTATGGTCGGGTGCTTGGCGGAGCCGGCGATTCCGTTGTCAGTATACACGGAGACAGTGCGTATATCGGGGCATTGTCGGGGGGATTTCTGATTGACCCAGGTGGAAATACCGATACGACAGGCAATCATAATATACTCAACCTGATAACCGTCACGGATGCTATCGCCATTAACCCGTTGTCACAAACCACCATTCCGCCGGATCAGTCCACCGATTTTCAGGGGGGGGCATCCGTCTGGGGATTTAAAGAGGTGAACCTGGTTGACCATTCCGATTTGACGCTCAGAAATGATCTGTGGAATGGAGGCAAAGCACAGTCTCCTGTTTTGTCAGTTGATAAAACCAGCCGGCTGAATGTCACCGGTCGTCAGACGGTCTTTGGGAGCATCAGCAACGGGGGAACGGTAAATCTGCATACGGGGAGCCCGGGTAATCAACTGCATGTGACAGAGAACTGGTACGGCAACGGGGGCATACTCCAGTTGGGAACCCGGCTGGAGGATGATGCCTCTCCGACAGACTCCCTGGTTATTGACGGGAATACATACGGTACAACAAACGTCGTCATCACCCATGCAGGCGGTAGTGGCAACCAGACCCTGAAGGGGATTAAGGTGATATCGGTTGGCGGTACCTCTGAAGGCCAGTTCGTCCAGCGGGGACGTATTGTCGCTGGCGCTTATGATTACTCACTGGCTCGTGGTACTGGCGATAACGCGGCCAACTGGTATTTGACCAGCGAATTAACACCCGTTGATGGTGGTGACGATCCTTTACCACCGGAAAATAATGTCCGCCCGGAAGCTGCCGCGTATGGCGTTAACGCCGCAGCGGCAAACACGTTGTTCACCACCTCATTACATGATCGCCTCGGCGAAACCCGGTATGTGGATACTGACGGGAATACGCAGATAACCAGTTTGTGGATGCGCCATGTTGGTGGTCATAACCGCAGTACTGACAGCAGTGGACAAAACAAAACGCAGGCAAATCGCTATGTTGTGCAGCTCGGAGGTGATATTGCCAGCGGAAGTCATAACGGTCAGGATCGTTTACATTTCGGCCTGATGGGCGGTTACGCAAATCAGCACAGCAACACTCACAACACCCATACCGGCTATAGTGCTAAAGGACAAATCGACGGTTACAGCACCGGTCTCTACGTCACCTGGTTGCAGGATGATACCAACAACACCGGGGCATATGTCGACACCTGGATACTGTATAACTGGTTTGATAACAGCGTCAACGGACAGGGGGCGCCAGCAGAAAATTATAAATCAAAAGGGCTGACGGCCTCGATTGAAACAGGATATGCCTGGCAACTGGCGGAGCTCAGTGAACGCAGCAGCTGGTATATCATGCCGCAGGCACAACTGACGTATCAGGGCGTAAAAGCGGATGACCACCATGAATTCAACGGTTCAACAATCTCCTCAGAAGGGGATGGTAACCTGCAGTCCCGTCTCGGTGTTCGTACGTATCTGAAAGGATACAGTGCACTTGATAACGGGAGCGGGCGTATATTTGAACCATTTCTGGAAGCAAGCTGGCTTCATAATACCCACCGTTTTGGGGCCAGCCTCAATGACGTACGAATTGATCAGGCAGGTGCCCGTAACATTGGTGAACTGAAGGCCGGTGTGGAAGCGAAGCTTAGTCAAACGATACATCTGTGGGGGAGTGTGGCACAGCAGATGGGTGACAAAGGTTACAGCGATACACAGGCAATACTGGGGCTGAAAGTGAATTTCTAACACTCCCTTCCTGATTTCATTCCGGTCAGAGCTGAGTTGCACATCAAAAATTGACTGACAATAAATACCGGGGGAGGGATCCCCGGTATTTGCATCCATCCCAACCCTGAGCCAGTCAATCACGTTATCCTGGCAATCAGCGGCGAAAACCATTGCCGGAGGTATCTCATGTCGTACACCAGAGTGGAGCTTCATTTATTTATAAACCAAACCCTGCATGACCACATCCCACCGATACGATAACGTTCACGTGGTCTTAGCACAGAGATGAACCCGCCCCGCGATTTCATCTCTGTACTATTTTTTCGGGTTCCCGACCCGTTTTTTGTATTATGGCGGAGGTATGGTGGAAACATTCCCCGGTTTGTTCGTTGCGAAAACCGTGCTTCCGCCGCCAGATTTGGCGGGGTTCCTGCATTCTGAGGGGGCTGCAGGTTAGCATCAACGCTCCCCGCCATCCTTTCTGAAGAATTTCATTGCGCGGATTGACAGTTCTGCCCGAATGTCTGAGGACGAGCTCACCGCATTCACCCGACCGTTCGCTTAACATGGTTGCGTTTCCTGGTTATCAGGATCCACCCGTGCGGTATGATGAGCAAACACCCGACCACAGTACAATGCCTGCCACGACAGCAATCCACTTCACTTCACCACGAGACATGATTAGGTCTCTGACGTTTGTAACAGCACGGCAAGTCACTGTGGGACAAAAAATTTTTATTGTTTATAATGTAATCCTCATCATTAAAACAACAGAGTTTATGTCATGTTAAATCCGCCACCGCAAGTACCTTATCAGGAAATTAATAAATTAATTACTTTCCTGACTCCAATAGCAAAACCCATGACAATTTCAGCCCGAAAACGATTAGTCTGGCAGAATAAAAAAAATGCCGAACTGTATCTTTTCCTGAAAGGCGAGATATCTATACTACGATCATCTGATTTACTCGTTCTGGCAAGTGTGTATGAACCACATATTTTTGGCATTGCTGAAATGTTCAATATCCAGAGGGGCCATATATTCAGAGCGGAGAAAGACTCTCTATTATTGAAAGTCAACATGGAAGAGGCCAGATATATGTTTAACCAACACAATTTATGGAAAGAAGTAACGATTGTACTCGCTTATCATACCTCCTATCTGATTTATCGCGACAACCTTATTTTACAACAACGAACATACAATGTGATACGAAATTATTTAATAGAGATGATGGATCTGCCCGAGGATACCCGAAGACGCATATCCATACTGACTTACATACAGGACAGAACGCATCTTTCACGAAGTAGCGTTCTAAATATATTATCAGCATTAAAAAAAGGTGACTACATCACTTATGCCCGGGGAGGATATTTGCTCAGCATCCGCACACTCCCTGCAAATTACTGATTTTTATACTCAATATGGAAGAGGCACATCTATCACAACCGGTTTGTCAATGCCCGGGGGTTCTGCCACAAAGACAAACCTGACCTGCGTATCGCAGAGCGGGTTGCTGGTCTTTTATCAGCTAAAACCCCCGAGTCCCGGGCAAAAAGCGGTAAACGCTATCTGCAACAGGATAAAATCACTCCGGAGGGATCGACAGTGCAAACCTGAGGAAATTAACCGGACCACATTCACTTTAATCGCTTTCAATTGTACGGCAACCTCCGGGCCAAAATGCAACTCAGAAAAGTCACCACTATAGACTTCACCAGGATCCGCCTTATCTCCTCCACAGTTTGCACCAGGTTGCCTGTCGGGATAATTAAAATAACATCCCTGGTACTTGTCCCCACAGAGGGAAGCCATTATCGGGCACATCCCCCAGTGCCTGCGCATGGATATTGTTATACCAGGTCAGAATGTTGGTTTATCTTGTCGTGGCTGACGTCGTATCTTCGTAATTTTTCCAGTATGTCTGGCATTGTGTTTTCAGAATGGATGGCCGGGCCGCCATCGCTGCAAAACCAGTTTTTTTGATCGCTATGCCAGATCGCTATGCCATTAAAACTGTCTATCTGAATCAGCGTTTGCGACAAATCAGCCCCGTCAGGTATCTGATTCTCTGTCTGATCCCCGGCCAGAAACTCAACGATAGCGCCAATTCGTCCAGAGTAAAATGACCCGCAACATAGCTGCTTTGTACTCACCGTTTTGGTTTTCCCCTGAACCATTCAATAGTTGTGTCATTTCAATCCCGGGCAGGTCATAAATCATATCCCGTATACCGGGTCTCCCTTCGGGAAAACGAGCTTTGAAACGACATCACAACTGCCCCGACAATACATGGCAAGGTCATGCCGGGCTTTTACCGCCAGACAAACGCCCGTTTTACTGAAAACATTGTCAATAACATCAACACCAGATGGCCGGTATTAGTGGCGACGGGGAAAGGGCGATAAGGTGAAGAAGTCAGCTATCCCCCAGCTCCCGGATCAACGGGTTTTCTTCCCGGTTTGATTCCGCTTTTTTACATCCCGGGAATTATCAACGCAATACGTATTGACGTTAGCCAGCGCCTTTTTCAGACCGATGATCTTCCCCGTATTACCATACATCTCCGCATAACGGATTTGGTTTTCAATCGCGACCCGTTTGGCATAACAATTCTGAGCCGCATGAACGCTCAGACTTCCCACAATAGCGATAAGGATACCGGACAACAAAATGAACTGAGGTATTTTCATAAGATAAACTCCCTTTAGTAAAAAACTTAAGAGTTATATTACGACAATAATGCTTTCCATATACACGTTGTTCTTCTGAATTATGATCGTCATCGCGCATTCAAAATAAAAAATGAGCGTCATTATTCATGATGGTTAAATTTCAATACATTATGAGAGTGCCGGGTATTTTAAATAGACACTTTCATAAAATAGAACCACCATAAGCAACAGGCAAGGTTATCAGTATGACTGCCCGGCACAATTGGCCCGTATCATTATTCAATTTATACCCCATCCTGAAATTAGCTCCCCCGGAATATCTTCGTGATGAAACGTCCGTCCGGACAAAACAACAGACAGTTTATATAGCATCTTTTTGTTTGGGTTCGAAAATTCAGCAGGTCAGCAGGATTGTCCGGATCATTTCAGAAAGCAGTCTTTGAAGCGCCTGAGATACTTCACCGCCTTGAAAGACAAAACGTGAAGCAAGTCACGATATTTATTTGAAGTGAAAATTCCACCTTGCGAATCTACCATCCAAAAGGTAGGCTATTTTTATTACAACAAAACGCCTCTAACACAACAGCAGGAATACCACCATGAAAAATATCACTAAAGCCATTATAGCCACCATAACGCTCACGACCACGGCATTTGCGTATGCCGCCAGCCCGCAAATGATCACTCGCGAGGATGCCCGGACGTTGCAAAAAGTAGGCGTTGTGTCAGCCAGTGGATTTACCACACTTGATGACCTGGTTGCTTCTCTCAATATGAAAGCGGCAGATGCCGGGGCCAGTCACTATCGTATTACCAGTACGACAGGCCATAACCTACTTTCCGGTACAGCCACGCTTTATCGCTGAAAATAGGTTATCTCCTCACAGCACCAGAAAATCAGTACAGCTGCCTGAATGAGCGGGATTCACTGAAGGATGTCCATGAAAAAACGACAATATGTTGTGGCAACAGGGCTCCTCGTTGTCACAAGGAGATAAGCAAATGCATGAAGCTTATCTTCGATATATTTTCTGATCTGTCGTGTACAAACAAAGGTTGCTGGTGAATAACCCGAACCATAAAGCCATCGTAATGATATAAATCGATGGAAAATCCCCCAGAATAGCAGTTACAAATAAAGCCATGTCTGCGTCAGAGGATCCTGAATGTTGACGCAGATAAACACTCACATTGACATAATGGGTGAATGCCGAAAGGTTGACCGGACAACCCGTGCGATGAATATGACAGATGAGGTCCGGACTCACTCAGCCTGAAAGGGTGAATGAGTCTGCTGCCTGTACAGGAAATAATTCAGCGAATAATACGAAGGCTCGCGGTTAAGGCTGCGATAACGCCAGGTATTAAAGCGACAACCTGTCTGTCAGTATCTGCGCCATGGATGTCCTGCAAACGGGACGTATTCATATCACTCTGATGAACAGGCTTGTTAATACTCCTCTGTACTATGCCACCAGAATTCTGGCACGGGTGGACTTTCTGGCTCTGCGCCTGTCAGTCATCTTTATTTTCGCACTGTTTGGCACTTACAAATGGTTTGCTTTTGAAGCCAATGCACTTGAACACCTGCTGACAGGTACCTGGCTGGGATGCCTCTATCCGTATCTGGGGAGTCGGGGAGTCAGTTACGTTCTGGGTGTGGTGGAAAACATCACTTTGCTGGGATTAATTATCGGCATTTTCCGGCCAGCACCGGGAGCGGCAGGCGCCGTGATGGTTATCGGTACCGGAGTCGTCACCCTGAGCCTGCAACCACAATTAGGCCGCATTGACAGCTTTATTATTAAGGACGTTTTGCTGATTGGGGCGGGTATAACCCTGCTTCGTCATGATCTGCGGCGAGTATTGATTCAACGGCGTAACAACACTCGCCTGCCTGACCAAACGGGCTCCTCTGCCACAAAGTAACACAAGACCCGGGACGCCATTCTGGCTGTTGGTCAACGCCCAGTCGCGTCATTCCGGAGCCGGACACCACATCCCGTGTTATCGGCAATACGGGAGAGATGACCAGGCCATTACCATCATCACTCAGGAGAAATTTCATGAGCAAGCACTACAGCAGAAATTCCGAAGTCATCGAAAAACTCGGTGAGATCCCATTTAACGTCACCCAGAAAAACGCCACCGAGCGCCCATTTACCGGCGAATATGACAACCACTTTAAAGAAGGGTTATACGTGGATATTGTTTCCGGAGAACCTTTGTTTTCATCGCTTGATAAATTTGATTCCGGGTGTGGCTGGCCCGCTTTCAGCCGTCCTGTGGAAAATAATGTCTGTAATCTTACTGACCTGAGCCATGGGATGGTACGAACAGAAGTTCGTTCCCGTTACGGTGACAGTCATCTGGGACATGTATTCCCGGACGGCCCTTCGGATAAAGGTGGTCTGCGTTACTGCATCAATTCCGCCGCCCTGCGCTTTATCCCTAAAATAACGCTGGCAACAGAGGGCTATGGCGAATTTCTTTCACTGTTCGAATCAAAGGACAACCATGAAGATTGACGTGCATATCCTGGCGGAAATCCACTGACAGAATACAGTATATCGCTGGTTGTCCTGACCAGGGCGACCAGTATGACAAGAACGCACACTTTCCCGGATACAAGGATAATATATTATGGTACCTGTGTTACGCAGCACACTGACCGCTCTGGCTTTCTCTGTTGTCGCTTTCACCAGTCATGTCAGCGCATCTCAACCGGTGTATCCCAATCTCCCGACGCATGAGGCCCACCAGTACAGTACAACCGAGCAGGCCAATCTGAAAATTACGGCGGAGTTTCATAAAAACTTTTCCCGACATGAATTTGATAAAAACGGTTTACTGGTGGCGGACAACATTCATGTCCGTTCAAATGGTGTCGAGTTTACCGGACGTGAAAATTTTGTGGAGCGTATTAAACGATTCACCCGCTATTTTCCGGATGTTGCCATCAATGACTTTGCCTCTTATGCCGACGGCAATACCACCATTGTCCGTTTCGTTATAACCGGTACTCAAAAAGAGGATTTCCCTACCGAAAATGGTGTGATCAAGGCCCGGGGCCAAAAGATTAAAGTGGAAGGCATTGAGGTTTTCACTTTCAACAATGAAGGCAAAGTCACCGACCTCGTGACAGTTGAGCGAGGTGATCAGTTGATCGCCCAGCTTTCCGGCAAGGAAACGGTGAAATAGCCCTTACTCCGGGTGGTATACCATGTCAAATAATGGGGCAGGGATACGCCAGTTGCTCCGGCCGGCAGGTTCCCCTTGAGTCCCTATCATAAGGTAGGTAAAATCATTTTACCGATACTACCGGTGGTCCGCAGATATGACCATCGGTAGTTTTAAACGTTGTGCTGGGCAGTAAATGCCAGGAGTCTGTTATGTCAACCTATGATCGGCTACTTGAATGTGCCGATACCTGTATCCAGGAAAACGGCTTTGAAGGTTTCAGCTATGCGGATCTCGCAAAAACACTTGGGATCCGTAAAGCCAGTATCCATCACCATTTCCCAACAAAAAATGATTTGGGTCTGGCATATTGCGAAAAAAAAACAGCCGCCTTTATCGAACTGGAACAACATATTCTGTCACTCCCGAATGGAAAAGCTCAGTTGTATGCTTATCTGAGCGCATTTTCAGGCTGCGCGCAAAAAGGGCAGATGTGCGGGGTTTACGCCATGCTATCGGACTGCAACCTTTTTACACCGGAACTTCAGAAGGCCGTCAGTCATCTTGCCGCTTTTGAGTTACGTTTACTCAGTGACGTTCTGGAAAGAGGACGGCAGAGCGGGGAACTGCACTTTTCCGTCTCACCAGATGATATGGCTATTATTGTCTGCAATGCCATTAAAGGCGCACTCATGCTGAACCGTACACCTCCTCACGACGCCTGTGAGCGCACCCTCAGGGCACTGATGGTAATGACAGGTCTGCCACAATAACATTCTGGTTCTGACACTTGCTGGTTTGATGTTTTCTGGCCAGCAACAGAATCCGTAACGTTTGCCACAATCAATTCATTACAGTGACGTAGATCCCATTCATGGATAAAAGGTATAAAATCACCTCGACAAACTACCTTCCTGTAGGTAGCCTTGTATGTGTCAGTGCAACACTGATAAACACAACATCATTCATTTCAGGAGCATTATTATGAAAAAAACCACATCAACAGCGTTACTGATGTTAACTCTGGGGAGTGTACTGGCGGCAGTAAGTGCCCCCGCCATGGCGGCTTCCGGCGATAACATGGAAAAATGTTATGGGGTCTCTCTGAAGGGCAAAAACGATTGTAAAGCCGGAGCCGGCACCAGTTGTGCTGGAACGTCTACTGTCGATTATCAGGGGAATGCCTGGAAACTGGTTCCTGCCGGAACCTGCGTGAAGATGAAATCCCCGGCATCACCCACCGGTTATGGGCAACTGGAAGCCTTCAAAAACGTCTAGCTCTTATTCGGTTCCCCCTGTCGTCAGGAGTCATCATGAAAGCCACTAACGCAGTCACTTCCGGCCACGATACCAGTTGTATTCCTGACGGGTGGGGGGATCATCCCCTCCCTGCACGTGGAGGGATTGGTCTGAAGCCAGAATATTTCCGACAGATCCTCGCCGATACACCGGATATCGGTTTTTTTGAAATCCATGCTGAAAACTATCTGTCTGATGGCGGACCTTTCCACCAGGCTCTGACCACGATTCGTGAGCACTATCCTCTCTCGATCCATGGTGTGGGTATGTCAATCGGAGGGGAAGCCCCTCTGAACCAGATCCATCTGGATAAAGTCGCATCACTGGTTGAACGCTATCAGCCACAAATGTTTTCGGAGCATCTTGCCTGGTCGACACATAACGATATTTTTCTCAATGATCTGTTACCGCTGCCTTATACCCTAAAAACGCTGACCCGGGTATGTGAACATATTGATCAGGTACAGAATACGCTTCGCCGCCAGATCCTTATTGAAAACCCAGCAACTTATGTCGAATTCTCTGCCTCCACCTTACATGAAACCGAGTTTATCAGTGAAGTGGTCCGTCGTACGGGGTGTGGGTTGTTGCTTGATGTGAATAATCTGTATATCAGTGGCGTGAATCACCATCTCTGCCCCTACCAGATGCTGCAAGCCTTACCGTTGAAACAGGTTAAGGAAATCCATCTCGCAGGCTATACCGAAAGCCTGGATGGTGCCGGAGCGCAACTGCTGATCGATTCTCATGACCGCCATGTCACGACACCGGTCTGGCAACTCTATGATGCCGCCCTGGCAAAATGTGGCCCAACAGCCACGTTGATTGAATGGGATGCAAACATTCCGCCTCTGGCGGTCTTGCTCAACGAAGCCCACATCGCAGAAAAACGGATGAAAAAAGGAGCCCGGTATGCAACAGGCTATTTATCAGGCGCTGCTTGAGCCTCAACTCCCGCCCCCGGAAGGGTTAACCACCTGGAATGGTAGCGACCCGGCAGTGCGTTTTGCAATCTATCGCAATAACGTAATGGTATCGTTAATTGAAGCCCTGGCGGAAAACTGCCCCGTACTGTACAAACAGGTAGGGAAAACGTTCTTTCATGCCATGGCGGCGGAATTTATCCGCCAGCATCCCCCTTCATCACCGGTACTGGCTGGTTATGGTAATACACTGCCGGTCTGGATTGAGTGCTTCCCACCACTGGCTGAATGGCCCTGGCTGGCTGACCTTACTCGCCTGGAGTTATTATTTATAACGTCCCTGCATGCCGCGGATGGCCATCCCCCACGGCTTCCGGAACAGATGGAGAATACGGCACTGGCCATGCTGAAGATGACATTTGATCCTTCGATGAAAATTTTCAGCTCGTCTTATGCCGTATTCAGTCTGTGGTCAGCCCATCAACAGGAAGGAGAGCGGTATCCGGTGGATCCTTTACAGCCTGAACAGATGTTATTGTTTCGTACGGATGGTGACGTGCGGATCATACCAATATCTTCAGCTGAGTTTTCGTTTATTCATGCACTGCAATACGGTCACAGTCTGGTGGAAGCGACGATGATGGCGCTGACACAGGATGAAAATTTTGAACCCGGCCCACTACTACGGTACCTGCATAAGCATAAGCTGATCCTGTCATTTACCCACTCAGAAGAGGTGTCATATGGCGTTTGCTAAAACCAGTATGCTCATGGGACAAAAAATTGCACAGGATGGACTGATAGCTCTACTGGCCCGGATCGGGCTGGCTGCAACATTCTGGTTGTCTGGTCAGAGTAAAGTGGACGGACTGGTTGTGGACATTCTCGGCGACACACCGACAATACTGGGGATCCCTCATATCACCAGCGGCACTTATGCACTGTTTGCAACTGAGTATAAATTACCTCTCCTTCCGCCCGATATGGCTGCTGTGATGGCCGCCAGCGCTGAGCACATTTTTCCGGTGTTGCTGGTACTGGGGCTGGCGACACGACTGTCTGCACTGGCTCTGATGGGGATGACACTGATTATTCAGATATTTGTCTATCCTGACGCCTGGCCGGTACATGTTACCTGGCTGACAGCACAGCTCTATTTAATTACCTGCAGCGGTGGAAAATTCTCGCTCGATTACTTACTGGCATCCCGGAAAAAACAACATACCATCACCTGGCCCGGAAGCTAATCTGTTTTTATCCATGAGCACGACAACCTCCATACTGCTGACCCAAACGACGCATAAACATAAATCGTGGCGATTAGGTTAACCGGCACCATACAAAATCGCTGAGTTCATTCATCAGGATGAACTCAGCGTATTTTTGCTTATCTCATACACAGGGGGGTTATTTCGCGACAGGTTGTCGTCCTTGTGCAAGAAAGATTTTAATGTAGGCATCCATGTTAACGATTGACATTAATAATGTTTCGATTTCTTCCGTAGAGAAGTTTTTAACAAGTTCATCATGAGCAGACTGAATGTGACGTTGATCCAGATCGGAAAGTACTTCAGTGTAGCGTAATGCAGCTTTTTCAGCGGTGGAAAACAACTGACTTTCTCTCCATGCCGGTAAAGAGTCTATCTTTCGCTGAGAAATACCTGATTCCCGGGCTGCCTGTTCGTGAAGGATCACACAATAAGCACAGCGCCCCCGGATACTCTGAAGTAATCGGGTCAGTTCGGCGACTTCAGGATCTATCGGGAGATTTTTCGCATTCCCCACGCCATACTGTCCAGCCAGTTTTTTAATAATACTATCATAACCCGTCTTATTCTCAGATAAGCGTATCTGAACAAACCTGACATCATTAAATTTCTGAGCAGTAATATCCTGCTTTAACGCCATGTCATCTGCAATAGCAATATTTGTTGTAAATAATGAAAAAAGAAAAAATGATACGACCCCGATGATTTTATTCATAGTCACTCCAGTATGATGCCGTTAATGTTGTATAAAAGCCACTAAACATCTGACAAAAATCATAGCCTCAATTTCCTTCCCAATGTTAAACTTTTCGTTATAAGTGTTTTAAAATTTGTGCATCCAATTTCTCAGACACTATAATCTGTAATAACACCAGCCTGCCGATGAATAACTACTGCCCTCTGACAGGGCTGGTGTTTTTCGCCACATCAAAAGCCATCATTCCTGAGGAGGAATTATGAAAAAAAACGATTTTTATTCTTCTGCTTTCACTCCCATTTTCTGCTTTAGCAAAAAACATTACCGGAGGGGTATATGTTGCTACAAACAACGCACCGGAAAACAGCATTATTGCGTATAAACAATTTTCAGATGGTACATTAACTCAGATAGGAGAGTTTAAAACCGGAGGGAAGGGGACGGGTTTTGTTGAGTTATTCGGCTTACCTTATGAACCGGAATCCGGTCACACCTTTAAAGACGGTATTGATCCACTGGCATCAGCCTACGGTTTATGGCGTTCATGGGATAATAAAAATGTGCTGATTGCAAATGCCGGAGATGGTACCGTTTCATCTTTACGTGTTCAGCCAGATCTTTCACTAAAACTGGTGAGTGTTGTAAAAGCAGGGGATGTTAAACCCGACGCCATCGCCTCTTACAAAAACATTGTTTATGTTGCAAGCCTTGGGCATGATATCGGAATACCTGGTGATGGTAATCTTAAAGGTTTCAAAATCGATAACAATGGTGTTCTGACTGAAATTAACCACTCCGTCAGAAAGTTAAGTGGTCGTCCTGCCAGTCTTGAGTTTACCAGCGATGGCAGGTATTTAGTCGTCACTGAAATTACCACTGGTGTGATTCATTCTTATGCCGTTGAACAAGATGGCTTGTTATCCCCGACACCTGTCTCAAGTATTACTTCACCAGAAACCTCCAAAGATCGCTTCTTCGCACTACCTATAGGTACAAAAATAATTGCCGGAAAAGACGGCAACTCAACATTACTGGTAACAGAAACCCGCTTTATTACTGCCGATCACCAGTTTAATCCCGTCTCTGATTTTAATAAGAGGAAGTACCCATTCCTGCCGTTATTTGAAGGGCAAACAGGTTCAGTGACATCATATAACATTGATAAAAATGGATTGCTGACGGTTATCTCCCCCGATGTGCTGGCAGGACAGGAGTTCTGGGGTGGACAGCAAGCGGTATGCTGGGTAACAACATCACAGGATGGAAAGTTTGCATGGACAACGAATCCTCTTACATCCAGTATTTCAACATACAGGATTGAAACGGATGGTCGTATCAGGCTGTCTCAGGAGATCACTTATCAGGACAATAAGTATAATGAATACTTTCTGGACATGGATCTCAGCGCAGACGGAAACTATGTCAACACAATCAGTGGTAATACAGGTAAAACATGGGTATTTGAAATAAATCATAAGAATGGCGATCTGAAATTAGTGGATGGATATTCCGGAAGCGCCCCTGTTCATTCTTATGGTATTGTAACCATCCCTTATTTAAAGAAATAACTGACCTTTCATCGCTCATAAGTAGCATGAATGTCATAAACATTAGCCTGTGTAACGTAACTACTCTCGATTATGTTATACAGGCCAATGTGCAGGATATAAATCCGATACAAGAGAAAAGTCACGCCTTTCCATGAAAATATAGAGAATGGTTGACGTCAGGATTTGATATTATCCAGCCTGAGCAACCAAATCCTCACGAGAAGGACTCCAGATACTCACCACCAGACCATCAGAATCCGTACAACAGGTAATATTATGAATGGTATCAGGGGGAATTTGTATATATTCTCCGGCCTGCAATCGGGTTGTCACTCCTCCACATGAAAAATCCAGTATACCTTTCACAACATAATTGACCTCTTCATGTGGATGAGAGTGAAGGTCGGCAACCGTCCCCGCCGGAATAATCAACTCTGACACGGTAAGATTTTTGCTGTTACTCAGTATTTTAATCACCACATGACCAAACAACACTTCATTTTTACCACCAGTCATAACAGACCTCTCTTTTCACTCAGCAATCTCGTCTTCATAAAATGAATGGAAAACAAATTTCCTGACAAAACATGCTGGTATTATTGACTGAAACCCGTCGGACAGATATGGCAACAACCACTGGCATAAATATGCCAGTGGCGAAACTTATTTATAGATTTCCGCTGTCGCACTTACATCTGATCCCATTCCATTCATACCGATAGATATCACACGGTAAAATTTAGCCCCTTTTTCATCAGCTTTCTCTGACAAAGCCCGGTTTGCTTCATCAAGAGTACCATTTCTGATATCCACCGAAACCGTGCCAACCTTTTTTGCCATGTCAGCCATCTCCGAGTGTCGAATTTCTTTAGCAGCAAAAACACCTCCACTGAATAAAATCAACAATGGCAAAATGAAAATTTTTTTCATGTTACACCTCTCTGTTTTCTGTTATACGCAAAGATTTTTCCAGAATGGAATATGAATAGTAGATAACAACATTACAGATGTGCAACATCGAAATTATCACAAAAAAGTTATACTCCGAATATAATCCTGGACAGAACAAAAATAACCAACACTCCTCAGTCAAAACGTCCACCAATGCACTTTCCTTTGGGATTAGTGCATTAATTTATTCCGATTTTTATTTACTGACATGCCGATGTGCTTCTTGCCTGCAACATACAATTTCACTACGCTAAAAAATGAACTATCAGCAGGGAAATATATTAATGAACAGATCTTCATAGCGAAGGTCTGTTGCAAACTTCTTCCCTGTCAGATATCAGATGCATTATTTTTACTGTACTGTGACATGAAAGCAATGTGCACGTGTCGTTCACATGATATCCGTGGGCAACTGGATCTTAATAAGACACCGGCACAGAGTTTATATGATGCTCCTGTAATCAGTCCTAACACCAGGTATATTCATGATGATCAGAAAGCAAAAAATAGCCTTTCCAGGCAGGCATGGTAATACTCTCAGTGGATTACTTGAATCTCCTGAAAATCCAACGAGATATGCGTTATTCGCGCACTGCTTTACCTGTGGTAAAGCGCTGACTTCCGCTTCACAAATCAGCCATGCTTTGGTGGAAAAAGGGATCGCGGTACTTCGCTTCGATTTTACCGGGCTCGGAGGAAGTGATGGTGATTTTGCTAACAGTAATTTTTCATCCAATGTAGAGGATTTACTGGCGGCGGCTGATTATTTGTCACGACATTTCCAGGCCCCCGGACTCCTGATTGGCCACAGCCTGGGAGGGACTGCTGTTCTGATGGCTGCAACACAACTTGAAAGTGTGAAATGTGTCGCTACCATCGGTGCGCCCGCTGAGCCTGCCCATGTGCTGAAACAATTTGGCTCAGGACTCAATGAAATCCGTGAACATGGTGTCGCAAATGTACACCTGGGCGGCAGAGAATTTACCATCAGGAAACAATTTGTTGACGATGTTGAAAATTTTAATGTACGTCAACAACTGAGTACACTGAACAAAGCGTTACTCATCCTGCATTCACCACAAGACGCAGTCGTCGCCATCGGGCAGGCGGAATTACTCTACACGGGATCCAGGCATCCGAAGAGTTTTATTTCTCTGGATAATGCCGATCATTTACTGACGATCAAAGAAGACGCCCGTTATGTGGCGGGCTGTATTGCAGCATGGGTTGAGCGATATCTGCCTGCTATCAGCATATTGTCGAATAAACCAGAGAAGGGGGATGTTGTCGTTTCGATGCTTAATGGTGGTCCATTTTTATGTGATGTCAGGACCACTGATCACCACTGGCTTGCGGATGAACCGTTGAGTGCCGGTGGTGGAAATGAAGGGCCAACCCCATATGAACAATTGCTGGCAGCACTCGGCTCCTGTACATCCATGACGTTACGCATGTACGCCCGACGTAAAAAGCTACCTCTTGAGCGTCTTGTTGTCACATTGCGCCATTCCCGTGAGCATATTGCCGATGCCGGCAACGAACAGGATGGAAAAAACCCGGCCGGTCAGATCCAGTGTGATATCACATTAGATGGAGAGATCACTCCGGAAGAAGCCAGAAAATTGCTGGAGATCGCCGGGCGCTGCCCTGTTCACAAAGCACTGCACAATCAAATGGATATAGTCACTCGTATCACCTGATGTACAAAACTTCATTCAGAGAGGACCGAATAAGCATCGTGCTGACACACATCATTTTGATTTTTTTTGCTCATGGTTTCAGGCTGGATAGTTCAGAGAGGAGGCTTTTGCCTGGTTGCTGCAGTCAGTCTGGCGATGGATAAACGCCCCGGGCGGTTGCTGCTTATAATGGGAATAGCCCTGACTTCAGCTCTGGTTATGCTCCTCCTTCGGACATCGGTAACCTATTCACCGGCAGGGAAAGTATTCTGGTTTGCGCTGGCCGGAGCGGCTATTTTTGGGATCGGTGCGACGGTGAATCGGGGGTGTTTCTTTGGAACATTGTCAAACATGGCCAGGGGGGACGGTCATATGCTTTTTACTTTAGGGGGCATGATGATAACCGCGGCATTTATTCCCTCGCATTTCATCCCCACCATCCCCTCCGGGCGGGATTATTCCTTTATACTGGTGTGCCTGTTTTTACTGGCGGTATGCCTGGCCGGGTGGCGACAATACTCTCCATTTCACCGTCTGCGTAGCGTACCCGGGCTACTCATTCCCGGGTTAACCTTTGGTTTTATCTACACGTCCAACATCGGATGGTCCCTGAGCGACCTGCTCACTGAAATCTGGCATTTCGTTCGGCACAACGAAAGTATCAACGTTATCCGCCTTGCCGGGTTTGCAGCCTTCCTGACCGGAATGGTTTTATATCACACCCGTTACCACAAGGTCACTTTCAAACGTTTGTCAGCCACCAAAGGTATTAAACATTTTTTCGCCGGGATCATCATGATGACAGGCTCCAGAATGATGGGAGGCGGCAACGATAACTTGCTATTTTATAAGCTGCCCTCACTGACACCAGAGGTGTTTCTGCTGCTGTTCGTTTTACTATTGAGTATTGCAATAACGCTTTTTTTAAGAAAACGTGTCACCATAAAATAACGATACCATTTCGTGGACAAAATCACGAAACAGGTTAACCGGCACTGGCGAATACGGGTGTCATCTTCCCGGTGCCGGCACCAGCCCACTCTTCGGGAAAACGATGAAAAACTCAAAGAGACGGCCTGTTCTGGTGTGGGTAAATAACAACCATCCCCCGGATAAACGCCGGTAACCGTCAAACATATCGGCTACCGGATAAGGCATCAGTTAAGTGCCTGAATGAGATCCTGCTTCACCTGCTGACGCTGTTCAGGTGTCAGGATCTGGTTAATATCAAAGTAGTACTTCACACGATAATAGCGAACCTGCTGATCAAGCTGACTGAATGCCGCCAGCTGTTGTTTCACTGTAGTATCATCCCATTTTCCACTTCGGAACATATCGGTGATTGCGCCATCCTTAAAACCATCGACCTTAATCTTTTCAATGTTATTGTCGAGTTGCTGATGCAGTGCCTGAATTCTGGTGACCTGATCGGTACTGAGTTTCAGGTGCTGAACAACAGGATCCTGTGACGGTGCCGGCGCCGCATCCTCACCCGTCACACTGGCAGCCAGCGCTGAAGACGAAAATAAAACAGTGACGGCAGAAAACAGGGCAATACGGGCTAAATTTTTCATGTGGAGCCTCCTTGTAACGGCAGGAACATCATTATCTTTTCCGGGTGTTAAACAAAACCGGAGTGCTATATTCTATCAATCAATGTCACGATATTATTGTGAAATATTGAGGATATCATTACGTAAAAAAAAGACAAAATTTAAAACTAAACAAATAAACGTGAATGATACTCACCCGACAGGGTTCTGTTGTTGTATATCAGGATGTGATGTCTGTTATTCTGATATACGCTATTAAAAATTGATTAAAAGATAAGGATGATGATGAAGACACAACTCTTTGTGTTGACCATTGTGTTGTTAATACCAGCTCTTGCCGTTCAGGCAACCTCTCGTAGTGACGATCGCCAGAGCGCCCGAAACATCCGTCAGGATGCCCGGACTCAGGGACGTCAGACAAAGCAGGACTGTTTTATAGCGAATAACAAAAGCAATTCTGAGTGTCGCCAGGATAAACGTGAAAACCGGCGGGATGGGCGCCGTCGGGCCTATAATGTGAAATGGTAGTCGCATTTTTGCACCTCAGCCGTACAGTACCGCAGAGGTCGTACACTGAAGTGTTGATTCCCGGCACGTTTGCTTCCCTGTAACAGTCAAAACAGGGCTTGCAAACCGTCTGGCCCCCCATTCTGCATCATGTCAAAAGCTGCCATTTGTAACCACAGCGAAATATTCACCACGCTTTTGGCTCATCCCACAACATACCAAAGCGGGATATTATCATAATGGGGTTAACAGTATTCTTTACAAAGAACCACTGACAGGCCTTCATGGATGAAAATGCAGGGTCAGCCACATGTAATCATCATTTCAGATGATATTTATTCAGCCCATACAGTTATGCATCAATTCATTCAACCATCAAAAAAAGGGCCGTGACAATGTCATGTAAACAGATCCCGGGATCGAGTGAAATAAAACAGTGAGCATTGTTGCGGAAATGACTATTTATCGGTACTGAATTCATCGTTTGTGGAAAAATAACACTACATTTTCTGTACAGTGACCATCTGCAGCGGAGGTAAACATGCAACAACCCTGTGGCCGGACCTGGCAGATATCGTGGGGAAAGTGGGGCGAGCCGGTACTCCTCGGTCTGGTTATTTTTGGCCTCAGTCTGCTGGGGATCCTGACCCGAATACCGGGACTACTGGCTGCGCTCTGGCCGGCTAATGCGGTGATGCTCGGCCTGCTGATCCGTTTTCCACAGCTTAACCGCCCCGCAGGGTGGCTCATGGCCACGCTGGGTTATCTGGCGGCAGATCTGCTCGCCAACGGACCACCAGGCAGAACCCTGCTTCTGACGGCGGCAAACCTGAGCGGCGTTGCTGTCGGGTGCTGGTTGTTTTCATACCGTCCTGAAGCGGACAGGGAATTAAAATCACCAACGGCATTTTTACAGTGTATCTGGATCTCCATTCTGGCCTCACTGGCTGCGGGAGGCGCAGGCGCTGTAGCAAACCCTCTGGTGTTTCATCGCCCGATGGTGTCCGGGCTGGGATACTGGTTTGCCACGGAACTGGTTCATTATCTGGCGATCCTGCCCGTACTGCTGACATTTCCCCGCGATCGGAAAGAATGGGCAATGTTACACCTGCATTTTTTTGAGGGACGCCGTCTCATGCCTCTGGCAGCACTGATCGGAAGTCTGGCCCTGGCGACGCTGCTTGACGGTCCCGGAGTACTGGCTCTGCCGATCCCGGCTCTGCTCTGGTGCGCGGAGTTATATGCTTTTTTTACTACCACACTCATCACACTGTTCACCGCACTCTGGATGCTGTACGCCATTTCAACCGGTTTAATGGTACCAGGTGTTGATGTGCTTACCGAGCAGGTCATTTTATCTCTCCGGGTTGGTGTCATTTTCATTACACTTTCGCCTCTGGCTGCCGCCAGTATGCTTGAGGGGCGTAATGATATGCTGGTGAAAATGGCTTACCTGGCAGAACACGATGGCCTGACAGGGATCCTGAATCGCAGTGGTTTCTGGAAGCAAACGGATGCGCTGCTACACAAAAGAAATACACTGAGCGTATCGGTACTGATGCTGGATATAGATAACTTCAAACAACTGAATGATACCCATGGCCATGCAGCAGGAGATGTTGTGTTATCAGCATTTACACGCACCGTAAAAACACAGTTACGGGAAAGCGATTTGTTCGGACGAACGGGGGGTGAGGAGTTTGCGATTGTTTTTGTCAATCACACAGCGAGGGCCGATATTGCGATTGCACAGCGCATCAATCGTGCAGTGGCCTGTTCTCAGGTGATACTGGCGTCGGGTATCATCGTCAGCATCACGGTGAGTATCGGAATAGTAAGTATTACATCTCCGGAACCGTCGCTGGACCAATTACTACATATGGCTGATACCGCACTTTATCAGGCCAAGACAAAAGGGCGTAACCGGGTGGAAGTTTATCCTGCCTGATGGGGTGCAAACCGCTGGCCGCCCCGGTTATGCTTCACTGTCATTACTGACCTTTCATACTGTTTTAAAAGTGTAATGACCAATGCATGTTGAAAACACATCTTTGCAGGTGCCGTTGCAGGGAACACGATGCCCCATCAATCGTACACTTATTTTCATCATGCGTTTGAGGTGTGATTTATTATTACTGAAACAGGCGATAAACAGGGCGCTCACAGATAAGCAGCGCCACAATGATGCAGGTTCCGTTTACACGAACTAATGACGCAAATAGCCCATCGGTAAACGGGTGGCGGGGTGCAGGCTCTGTTTTTTCACCAGCAGAGTCTGTTAATCGGAACAGGAACACCCCGCCAGAAATGGCGGCGGAAGCACGATACTCGCGACGAACGAAAACCGGGTGGTTCTGCATCACGCTTCCACCATAATTCAAAAAAAAGCCCGAATGGAAACACGGGCGAGTATTATAGCAATATCTGGAATAATTATACTGACTTCGCCTCTGCAAAGGCACGATGGATAGTATCGCTTCAACCCGGTGCCGTCACGTGCGGTGTTGTTTATAAATAAATGCCTGAACATCCAGTTTCCCGTTCACCACCTACGATGTTGATGTTAATGGGGTGACCCCATACAATGTTTGCGGATCCATCTCCTGATATCTCCGGAAGGATGCTGTGCGAAGCATTCATCGCATGACACCACACTTAACTGCAGCCAGCCGGACACAGAAATCAATGCGGCTTATTTAAAAGCTCATTCACAATCTTAACTAACCGTTCAGTACATATATCAGAGAAATCAATAAAAAACTGACAATTTGTGTTCTTTACCGACATTATTGTCAGATATCCATCATCAGATTTCGTTCTGTTAATAACAATACAAATATTGAACCCTTTACGACTGGCATAAACGATTTGCTCTGCTATCGTTTTTTTCTGGCTGCTCACTTCGGTATTGATGCCTTTATACCGCAATTTTTTGCTACTCTGTATTGAATGTTAACGGACTGCTCACTGTCGAATGCGATGAACACATCCCCTCTGGTCAATTTCGCGGTCCCTAACAATCCATCGTTGATGAGTGGAATAATCAGTCTTGAGAGGCCAATTGATGCACCAACTCCCGGTAATATGTTTTTTGACAATGAACCAGACAAATTATCATACCGTCCACCACTGCATACACTTCCCCATTCCTGCTTGCCGGATAAAAACGTTTCAAATATCATGCCGGTATAATAATCATGACTTCTTGCAATAGTCAGATCAATCACAAAATCATTGTCAGTCAATCCCAGATGATAAAGAACAGATAACAAATTTTCCAGTTCCGCACATCCTTCGATAAATTCATTATTATTTATATTTAATGATGCCAGGAACTGCAGGGCCTGAGCTGACGCGTTTGCACCAGCTAATCCGGAGAGTATATATTCAGCCTCCTGCTCCGTCATATCCATTAATTCACACAACCGGTGTGCTGATTCCGTTCGGTTCATGTGAGTCATATCATCAACCACACCGATTGCCCAGTGAATATCATTGTCCTTACAGTTAAAATACTGAAACAATCCTCTTAACACTTTTCTGTTACTGATCCTGAGAGTAATATCACCAAGGTCAATATTGTCGAATATCTTTTTCGTCATAAACAATATTTCCGCATCGTGATGATGGTTTAATTCTCTGTTGTTTATGATATCAAAATCAGCCTGATAAAACTGCCGGTAATGACTGTCATCCGGATTTTCCCCTCGCCACACAGGGGCAATGTGATAACGTCGAAATGGAAATACGATATTGTCATAATGCTGATTAACATATCTTGCAAGAGGAACCGTTAAGTCGTATCTGAGTGACAGGTTCATATCGGTGCCATCGTGTTTTTCGTTGGGTATGGCATGACGTAATGTATAAATATCGTATGACTCAAATATATCCCGTCCACTTTCTCTTGCAAAGATCTCATCGCGTTCAACAACAGGTGTATCAATAGCGCTAAAGGCAAATAGCTCACTAGGTTTTTTTCATTTTATTAATGATATTATCCATAACAATTTGCTGAGATGGTGTTAACTCAGGAAAACCAGGCATTGCTTTCATTAAACCTCCAGGTAAATTAAAATAAATTTCTTCAGATAAACACAATAAAATCAAAAAATAATATATGCCATAGTCTTCCTTTTATGTTCCAACCGATTATCTTTCCTGTGCCAGCATGTACGCTTGCGTGTGAATATGATGCTCCAGTCGTTGAATTTGCTGCTGACGGATGGCTGAATTCTTCTGCTGGCGTTGTATCAGACGCAACTGCTCCTCCACCGGTATCGACTGTTGAAAGTGAGTGATAGCATCAGACACCCGCGTTTTCAGATCGCTGGCTACGACACATTTTTCCTTTCCTTCTCCGGCGGTCTCCAGACGTATTATCAGGGAATGCAGTCTGACCATCCCCTCATGCCAGCCGCTGAGAGACAGTTCAGATAAGGTGCTGTCAAGCGTTTGCTGCTGCCACCGGAGCTGCAGTTGAGTAATACTGTCAATCCATGGCCAGAGGTGTCTTGCCTGTCGCAATAACTGGTTACCGTATTGCAAATTCCAGTCGGGTGGCAGTGTGGCCAGCGAATCAAGAAGACGTGCTGCTTCCGGTAACCAGAAGGCTCCCCGACTATCCAGTTTGCGTTCATACTTCAATGTATTCAGCTGCGACTCCGTCAGCAAAACAGGAAGAGGAGACACTGTGGCAGTCAGCAACTGGCCGGCATCAGAGTCCCTGTGCTGCATGCTCCAGCCAACCAGTCCACCTCCCCATAACAGACACGCCAGAAGCATTCCTGCCACAAAAAACAACCAGCATTTTGGAAGTACGGACTTATTCTCGACCTTAACAGAAGGTTCTGAATGCTCCTGATACATTTCAGAAGACTGTACTAAACTGCTGGTTATCGTCGAAACGGACGGTAATATCAGAGCGGTATCATTCCGGGCCTGCTCACAGCAAAAGGCACGGTTTTCCAGTAATATGATGGTCTGTACTATCTGCTGGCGCACGCCTTCCAGCACCCCGGCCAGCATCAACTCCTGTCGGCCCAGCGCCCCGTCAAGTTCTGAAAGTTTCTTTTCACAGTCAGAGAGTAGCCGCAGGTCTGTATATGTCAGCGTCAGAGAACGAAAAATTATCTGCAGATACTGGCTGAATCCGGTGATTATTTCCAGCCTGGCATTTACTGGTTGTGGCCAGATGGCAGACCATTGCTGATTCATTAACGCACTGAACATATCCAGTCCTTCAAGCATACCGCTCACAGAAGATGTTGATGTTTTTGCCAGCGCAAACCAGGCAACGGTTTGCAACTCAAGACCATTGCGTTCAAACAGTGCCTGCGCCAGGGTTTCCACTTTCCGCCAGTTCACCTCTGACTGCACCTGGCTGGTGAGTTTGTTCATTTCACCACGCAAAGAAATAAAGTCATGTAATGTACGTGGGTCACTACCCGCTTTTGCCGGGCGGGAAATTGTGTCAGACATAATGGTACCCTCAGGTATAACCCCTGAACGTTGTGTCCCTCTCTGTGCCGTGAAGATGTAGTGCATAGATACTATTCAGCGGCTTGTGAAACAGGATAATGGTGATTCAGGAATGCCTGCTGTGGTACCTGATGACAGGATAACGGCACCCTGAAGCTGAACTGACAATTAAATGAGCTCGCACAAAGTTCAAATATCAGCGCCCTGAACCTGTAACACTCTTACGGTGATTACGCTCATTGAGAATAAATTTATTCATACCATTCGCTTTACGCCGTGTGCTGATACAGGAACGATCGGATTTGCCACATAACGTCAGAGCAAGATCTTCATACCAGAGATCATCTTCCAGATACCAGGAGTGGGACACATTGCCCTGTATTCTGTTCAGATGTCTGTCAGGGACAGACTGGTAACGGGGACCACAATCCACATCCACCACTTTTTCCGGTACAGGATAGCCGGCCGGTATTCCGATGCGGCCTACGCGTGAACTGAAATCAACATTTTTTAACCCCGACACCGCCAGCGCTTCATCATAGCCACTATAGTAATTGGTTAACCTTCCACAGTGATGAAAAACGGAAAACATTTCAATATTATCCTGAGTAAAACACCGGGCCGATATGTCAGCAGCAAAGAAAACCACCTGGCCTACTCGCCAGTTATTTACCAGCGAATTGAGTCTTAATTTATCTGTTTTACGAAATGCCTCCCGAACAATAAATGCTCCCATAGAATGAGCCAGGATGTTCACACTCAAGCTGCATGCTTTTCTGGAAAAATGTATAAACGGGATGAGTCCGACATCAACCAGCTCCCATGCAGCTGTAAAGGCATCTTTTCTGTCTGAGAGATAATCGGTAACACGGCCATTAGATGGCCAGTCAAAACCGACCACCGTGCATTTGAAATTATGTTCCCTCAACGACCGTTCAATAACTCTCTGCAGATTTAAAGCTCTCTCAGTGGTTGTATTATAACCATGAATAAAAAAGACAACCGGTAAAGCTTCGGCTCGAATTTTTTCAAACCACTGTGTAACATCCCGGGTGTCATGGGCCGGTGCAGGTGTATTATCCGCATCAGGTATAATAAGATAAGATGCCTGTCCAATAGCATTGCCAAATGTTCCCCCGGACACACTATTCCTGACACTTAATACATAGCTCACCATGCAACCACCTGTCATTATTGTTTATTCTGTGTCTGACTGGCAAATCCTGTCTGTATTTACACCAGCATACTTAGCTTCCCGGCAATAACAACATCAACTCAACCAGCGTATGCCGGATGGCCAGCAGGAAAGAGAGCGCTCCTCTTTCCCGTTGGCTGTTGAGTATCAGTTAATCCGGTATACTACAGGACAATTAATAATGATACCGGAGGCACGAAGTGGGCCTCCATCTATATAACTGGAGACTATTTTTCGTTCTCCCGCATTTTCAATATCGAACGCATTAGTCAGTTTTGTACGATAACCTTTCGCGATAGCACTTTCCTCCCACTGAACCGGAAACATTCGCCATAATGGCGAATAATCAAGGTTAATCGTGGGAACGCCGCCGAATACATTCAACGGACCGTGATTTCCCGCGTCAGACAGCGCGCTGTTCAGTCCCTGCCGAAACGGATGGTTGCTCCCCGTCGGGCCGTTTACAATCGCATACAACCTTTCCGCCGTTTCCCCGGGATGTGCATCCTCAAGAGAAAAAGGAATGTTCTTCAGCGCCGGGGCGTAAGTGGCTGATTCCAGTGCAGCGGTCTCAGCGTCATTCACATCCGTTGATATATAAAACAATGGCTTACCGAATGTATAACCCAACGTCATCGACAGAGTAACCGTTCCTTCCGCAGGGTTAATACGCACGACCCTGTCGTGTACAAGACGGTGATCGACCTTTCGGGTATCTGACATTTTTTGCAGCTTTGATTCCGATACATCAAAGGCTATCATCGGCATATTAAATACCGCATCGACTCCGGAAAAACAAACTAATGGGCTGTAATCATCATCGCCGACAGCACCAGGTACCGCTTTTAAGGGGGGAAAAGGGGATGCCGTCCCCGGCGTAACGGTATGTTTACCGGAAAAATCGACTTTACCGCAGTCAAAATGAAAAACACCATCGACGATATTACCGGTACGTATTGCCTGATTTGCGCCGGCACCATAAACCATTTTTGGGGAAAAATTCACACCATGCAAACTGGCCAGTCGTTCATCCGATATATCCGTCAGAATTGACCAGACATTTTCCCCGGACGCCAGTTTTCCCGGATACAGCGGCAATGTAACAGTACCTTCCGTCAGGTCAACAATAGCAGACTTCATAAATAATACGGGTCCCAGAAAAGAAGGGTTAACTTCCGACGGGGAAGGTTGAGCAACAATGATATGCTCATCAGGAAAAATGGACGCAGGTGCAGGACGCGCTTCGTGTAATGGTAAACCTTCAATGCCTCGATTGATAACTGGCATAATACTTCTCCTTTCATCTGTGTGAATGAATAAAGCGAAATAAATGCTACTGAGTTAAACCAGACAAATGATAATGATTTGAAAGATAATAGTGTTAACGCGATGGTTACTGCTGTCCAGTCAGGTATTTAAAATTGGCGACTCAGAAAATTAAAAAAACAAGTATTCTGTCGCGCTGCTGTACCATGACGCCTCCGCCAGAGGCATCACTCTGCTGACCAGTCCCCATGGTCAACACGATATTTTTATACTGTACATGTTCATCAAATGGAATCGGGCAGGCTCTGAGAAAGATATAATAATGACATCAGCCCCGCCCCCGGACAGAGCAAACCCGTCGCAATATTAACACGGGTATCCTGTTGAATGTACATGATAATTTTTGCTTCAATATTTTTCATACCATGCCATCAGAATGTATTATGATTATACTTTCTCTATGGCATGCATGGTTTATTGATTTTCAGGCTTATGCATGCCTGTATTTTTATGAGGCGATTCTGTCAGAATGTAATCAGAGTAGTGACACAGGCATATTCGTTGCTGTTACCGTAATTCCTGACATCGGTAAGATCAGCTCTCTTATTCACCCCGTTTCAGGAGGGGTGGGCCATTGAATGATTCATTAAATCACCATTAAGGGGACGACAATGACGCTCAGTGATAAACAACAATTATTTACCGTAATGATTGCTGATTTAATCAACTGGTCCAGTAAACATGGTTACCAGTTAACCTTCGGAGAAGCATACCGCACACCAGAACAGGCCAGGTTGAACGCCAAAAATGGCCGCGGAATAACCAACAGTCTCCATACACTTCGCCTTGCGGTTGATTTTAATTTGTTTATTAACGGGAAATATACAACACGTACCGAAGACTACCAGCCCCTGGGTCTGTACTGGGAATCACTGGGAGGAAACTGGGGAGGGCGTTTTAAAAACAATCCGGATGGTAACCATTTTAGCCTTGAACACAACGGTATACGCTGACAGCGTATACCGCATCACTGTGTCGGCACGTTGTGGATTAACCTTCGGGTGTTCTGGAACAGAATCATGTTGCTGAGTCGCCCGGCATATCAGGAGAATACAACATTGTTCTCCTGAGTGCCGGGCCCCACAGAACCACCTCAGACGTCGCTTCAGTCTGGTATCAGACTGGAATTTGCACTGACCAGCCAGGGCCTTCAGGAGAAAAAACCAGTGACGTGCTCACTGGAACGGCTGAACGGTTATTGCCACGAGTTCCGGATCCCCCCTGAAATCACCGACGCCAGTTACGGGTAAACTCAACAATTCGCCCTCCACTGGTTAGCCCTTCAGGGCGTTAAGAGCAGGGAACATTTTCTCATCAAAACTGTGATTACTGGCGCGCAGGGCTCTCGGAGACAGGCCAAATCGCCGGTAGAATACACGACAAAAAGTCGAGCCATCATTGTACCCAACACGCATGTAAATATCCGTCACTGAAAGCGTCGTCATTTTTAGTAGCTGTGCAGCAAGAGTCATTCTCCGGAGACGGATATAATGGATCAAAGTCATTCCAGTATTATCTTTAAAGATTTTCTGCAAATGCCATCTGGTGTAGCCCGCTCGTTCAGCCACAACTGATGCTGACATAGGACGAGAGAGATCAGATTCAATCCAGAAAATAACATCCTCTATAATTTGATGTATTATGCTTTCCGGTGTTTTGATATCATGCGCCATGTTACCTCTGAAAACATCATTCCCCCGAAAATAACCATACACAATTAAAACCAGAGACCATCACTTTCGTAAAGTTCACCCTTAGCATATATCAGGCGATGTTAACTATCCAGTCAAAATTTTATAATACGTCATTGTGTCACCATGATAATTTAATATTTAATTATAAATCACTTTTATGGTGAATAGATCCGGCAATAAGATTAATACCGGGAGAGGGGATACTGTACAGTAAAAGGCGATGATTATGAATAAGAATGATGATGGGCGCGACAGATGTGTTGATATTAAACTACCACTCCCATCACAGAGAGAACGATGTCCACCGCTTATCAATGGCTCACTATCCCGTGGCCATGGCAGCCATAAGAATTACCCGGAGACCTGCCAGTCATCCCCCTATTGAATAAACGCAGCCATAATCAGCACTAAAGCCGAACGTTTAAATCATAAAAAAGGCTTATCAAAAAATAGCGTGTCCACTCAACGGATTTAACTGATAAGGTGCTACTTTTCAATAGCAAGGAGCAAACTGATGAACCCTTATCAAATTATCGGTGAAGTTGTCGATAAATTAATCAAAGAAAACTCATTCATTAACTATGAGATCCTGCAGGATCGGCTAATGCATGAGTTCATACACATCTCAAAACCAGACTGTGAACCTGAAGTTGCACTTGCTTATGAAACAGCAATGAAAATTTTTACAGGGAAATACAACCCCAAATTCTGATGTCAACAGCTTCACAGATAGTCTGGCCAGGGGACATGCGGGACCTAAACCCGCATTGGTCCCACTGACTGGAAATGATGAAATGGGGAATACAGATACACCTCACCTGTCTGGCTGGTTTTATCCGGTGCAGTGGATTTCTGATGAATTAACGCAGAAAGAAAGCTGGACCGCCATCGAGGCCTCGAACCCCGTACATCAACAACATTGAGGTTGCCTGCTCTTCCCGATGAGCTAATGGCGGTCTGGTGACCTTTGCCGGGCCCGAACCTGCGACCTGAGGATGATGAGTCACACGCTCTGACCTCTGAACTATAAGGCCATTTGAGTTACGCAATCCCGGATAGTTCCCGGTGGAACTGCTGTCTTCGCGGATCCGCACACAGATGGTGAAAACACCGGATGATACCAGTCTACTGATAATTCTCAGCCGTCACAAAACAACCGGGATCCCCGTCGACTGCGCAAGACTACCTCAGTGCCCTTAACCATACAAACAGTATTGTTTAAATCCGCTTTTTGAAAAAAAAGAATGACTGTCCCTGAAAAAAGGAAAACGGAACGACCATACCCGGCACGCTCTGGTATCGTTCAGATAACAAGGTGGCAATACATTTTTCCTGTCCTCATACCCCGTCAAAAATGGTTATTATTATCCATTCATCCTCTCTATTAATGCACCTCAGTAACGCCAGCATCAGTGAATCATCGAGCCGAAATTAACGGCCTGGTACACGATGTACGTTAATGTCATGCCGACCATAGTAATGACTAGGTTTCATCGTCATCATTATCCAGTCTTTGTAGCACCTGTATCGCCGCATTGTAGTGATGCCACGCAAGTGGGTCCATCGCGTTATAACCGAATAACACGCCTTTAAAAAATTCCAGGGCGCGACGAATGTCATCAATTTCTTCACTTGATAAAGTGTTCATATTTATCCTCTGTGTCCTTCTGTGAAAGTTACACGCTGATATCATCCGTCACAGGCGGCACGACAAATACCAGAACAAGAGAATGGAAACCTTAACAGAAGCTGCATGCCATGAACATGATAATCACTGCAGAAAAACAGGGGGGATAAAAATATGATGAGCATATCGTGCATTTCTGACGTTATTGAATATCGCTGACACGCTTCCCACACATCCGGAGTGTGCCGTGGTAAAGGTTTTTCCTGAATGTCATACTACGACCAGAGTATAGTCCCCCGGTCAGACCCCGTCACTGAGTGGATGTGGTTACCATCGGCACATAAGATGTGATCAACAGATACATCAGCTATCTCAATGCCCCATCATACCCGTCAGAAACGTTGCAATTCAATAAATGCACTATAGACATAATCATCTCACGATACCTGTGAGCGTTCATGTGCAGAGGAATAGCCAGTGAGGTCCCGGTCCAGTATCATAATGCATAATATTGAAACCCCATCACCTCCATTTACTAAAAAACACAAATTCAATTATCAATATTCACCTGTGGCATTTTTGCGCTAGGCTTAATTCAGTTAATCACAGACGTCTGAAACTGAATGCGACTCAGTGATTCAGATAACCCGGTTTCTTAACGAGCAGCAGAAACGGATTGATGATCCTATCTGAATACTATTGCGGTTTAATCATATTGGATTGCCAGTCAGTGTATCGGGGTCCGATAAAGCAGAATGGACAGGTGAACAGAATCATGTCGGTTGCAGGAATATCCCGGTAACATCCCTCACCCCACATAACACCATCGCATTTTGTGTCCCCCTGCAAATCCAGTCCGCAGCTCAGGATACCAGACCAGGAAGAGGGCCCGTTATGAGCGTCTCACATTCGGAAACGATTCACCCCTTATGGCTACGTTGTTGCCATTGGGTTAATGCTATTGCCATGGCGGGGATGCTGTTTAGCGGCTGGCGAATTTATAACGCGTCACCACTTTTTGATTTTACCTTTCCGGCAGACATCACTCTGGGTGGCTGGCTTGGTGGTGCATTGCAATGGCACTTCGCCATGATGTGGGTCCTGACCGCCAACGGCGTCATATATCTGACATTAAATATTTTCAGTGGACGCTTTTGCCGCATATTCTTTCCTTTATCATTCCGACAGCTTGCAAAAGAACTTCGCCTGGCGTCTCGCGGAAAACTGCAACACCACGATCTTCGCCATTACAATACGATACAGAAAGTGGCTTATCTGTTGGTGATCCTCAACGGTGTCGGCCTGATCGTCTCAGGGCTGGTGTTATGGAAATCAGTGCAATTTCCACTGTTGCGCGAATTACTTGGCGGTTACGAGGCTGCACGCTATATCCACTTTATATGCATGACGGTCCTGGTACTGTTTGCCGTCGTACATTTGGTTATGGTGCTGCTGGTACCGCGCACCTTACTCGCAATGCTCCGCGGACGATAAGGACAAAAAATGAAAAAACCGACCTTCCTTTCTGCCAGCGACCAGCATTATTTACTGAAAGAGGTAGAAAAAAATCTCGACCCGCAACGCCGCCGTCTGTTGCAGCAGGGGCTGACACTTGGCGGACTCATGTTACTCACAGGTTGTGATATCAGCAACGACAGCCACGTTGAAAATGTCCTTTCCCGAATGTCACGCTTCAATGACCGGGTGCAGGGATTTCTGTTCAGTCATCACCATCTGGCGCCCGAATATACTGAATCAGACATATCCCGTCCTTTCCCGTTTAATGCCTTTTATGGCCGGGAGGCGATCCCACAGGTTGATGGTAAAGACTATCAACTGGAAATTCGTGGACTGGTGCGCGATACACGAAAATGGACACTGCGGGAATTGTATCAAATGCAGCAAGTAAGCCAGATCACCCGGCATATCTGCGTTGAAGGATGGAGTGCGATTGGCAAGTGGGGAGGGGTTCCTTTCCACCACTTTTTACAACTTATTGGTGCCGATCTTCATGCAAAATACATCGGCTTTCGCTGCGCAGATGATTATTATACCAGTATTGATATGGCCACCGCATTACATCCCCAGACGCTGCTGACACTGACCTGGGACAATCATATTTTGCCTCCGGAATATGGATATCCGATAAAACTCCGGATCCCTACCAAGTTAGGTTACAAGAATCCCAAGCATATTCAGGTCATTGAAGTCACTAACCGCTTTCCGGGAGGTTACTGGGAAGATCAGGGTTACAACTGGTTTGGTGGCAGTTGACATCCAACGACAATGTTACTAATGAGGATCACACGATGAAAAAAGTTTTAATTGCTGCAGCCGGGATCTCTGCGCTGTTTATGGTTAATGTTTCTGCCGTTGAAACAATGAGCAAGGATGGTATGACCAAAGATAATATGTCGATGCCGAAGGATAACATGTCCAAAAATGAGACGTGCAAAAATGACGAGTGTAAGAGTGGCATGTCCAAAGGGGCTACGTCCGGGGATAAAATGGGAAAAGTAGAACATACAAATAAGGAGAAGATGGCAAAATCTGATGCGATGTCACATTAATCGACAATAATGGGGCTGATTCCAGCCCCATCCATTTTCAGTAAACCGGAATCAAAATCCCCTCTATCTCAGTCGATAACCGGAACAGGAATAACATGACCCGGGGTTGATGGTGACCTGACACGAAAAGGGAGGACGAGCAGTTACCGTTAACTGTTCAGTTTAACGATAATGGCATGATGTTGTTTTATCATATACTGCAGATATCACAAGGCAAACAAACGCCTGGTTGCGTGCAAAAATACTCTGATACCTTACGAAAATAACCCTATGTATTTCCCGAATGTAAAAAAGGGGCAGGTGTTTTGTTATGACTGTTCATTTTGAAAAATGAAATATCCTGAGGCATCACATTCCTTCTTTATCAGACCTGTGCTTCAAAGAAATTGATGGATTTTATTATTTAAAACAATCTAATTAAATTAACCAAACACCGATAAATACTCACTTGTGTGATTAATATCGCAAAAAACAAGAAGTACCAGTGTGATATTACTTCCTGCATGTAATTATGATGTAATTAATAAAATTAAGAATGGCGCATCAGTATTCTGAGACAAACGGCACCTCAGACTCATTGTGACAAACCTGAATCACCAGGGTAGCCTGCACCATATCCCTCATACAGGAATAATCAGCCGTTCTGCGAGAGAGACAGGATCTCTGTTTTAGGCCGACAATATCAGATGAGTGACAACCATCGGCAAAGCGATGCACTCTGCGGCAGGATATAACTCATACCAGTCGGTTTCCCCTCCGTTCAGATGGCACGATGAACATCAGTCAGAAAAATCACTGGTACCAGGCAAATTAACACCCGGTTGGCCGAAAATCGCCCTCATAAGTTTGCCGGTACGTTTTGTCTGCATCAGAGGCTACAACGTCTTTCTGAACGCCAGATACGCACAGGATATGCCGGTTGGGCTCAGCATTCTTTAGGAAGTCTGTTGTGAGTTCTCCTGATGACGAATGCAGACCCTGAGAGACCACAAAGCTGTTTAAAGGAGTTCAGATGACGGAACTGCACAGGCAAATCCAACACGTATTTCACTTTTGGGGAGCGGTTGAGGCATTAACTCCTCAGAAACTCGACAAGGCTAATCCCGAAGATAAACAGAAGCCAGCATATGCCATAGAGCCTGATGGCGTTTTACCGTGGAATGATCCGAAGCATACATGTAAAGCAATACCGAGTGGAAAAGTATGGCGTTACACAATTCAGTGTGGCATCTATGATATATCCGGGCTTTCAGGGCTTCTGGAAGATAAGATTGGCGGAAACAACGATATCGTTGAAAACAGACCTGAGGGCCAGAGCCGTTTGTTCGATATCAGTTGCAATGAACATGGAATACCACAGTTTGGATCATTCATGTTGTCCCTGGCCAGCTGGTCTGCCGGGCAAATATTACACCATGAGCAGGGTATAGCCGCCCTGACGAACAGTATTACACCGGACTTATCCGATTTACCTGTCCCTGATAGTTTCATCCCCTTTATTAATAGTGGATTCAGCGACTTTGATACCGTCAATCGACACCTGATGCAATGGGTAGCAAATGAGGCTAAACGCCTGGAAAGTGAAGAGGGCAAATGCGATTTAACATGGATTATCAACCTCACTGAAAGGGTAATAAGACTCATATACTTCCCCTGTTCGGTCATCATTCAACCGTTTGCTTGTCTTGTAAAATGTGTTCTGGTTAAAGATCCAAAAATAAAGGCGTTACCCTTAAAAACCCCGGACGCCCATCCCGGCAACACTTCTGTACGTGATAAAACATCCTCTCCGGTTGCGATACCGGACGATATGCTCAATAGTTTTTTTATTCAGGAACTACGTCAACTAGGGGTAGCCTGGCAGAATAAAGAATATGGCTCAGGGTTTGCTGAATATTTGTGTGCAATTTCGGAACCGGAAAGAAAACGCACTGATGTCCGCTCCCCCGAGGGACTGGATCTGGCATTTGAAAAACTGCTGCCGGCACAGTTCCCGGAAGGATCATGGCCTTCTGACTATCCTCTGGCATTCAGCCAGCAACTGGCCGTTAATGCGATCTGGCATCACCATTCAGATAATGCCGGTATTTTCGCCGTTAATGGCCCACCAGGAACCGGAAAAACAACACTGCTTCGTGATGTTGTTGCCGCCGTTGTCACCCGGCGGGCCTCACAATTAATTAACCTGTCAGATAACGTCTTCGCAGCCAAAGAATCAATCAGGTCAGGTAACGACAGGATCCCATATTATCCATTGCACGAGACAATAAAGGGCTCTGCCATTGTTGTGGCCTCAGCAAACAATGGTGCGGTTGAAAACATCTCTCTTGAATTACCGGGGAAAAATGCAGTACCTGAAGACGTTCCAGTTAAACATGATTACTTTTCCGGACTGGTTCCCGAATTAATTAACAAACCTGGCTGGGGCTTGCTTGCCGCGCGACTGGGCAACAGGGCTAATCGGGAAAGATTCATGAATATTTTCTGGTGGAATCAACCTAAAACCGATGAGAAGGACGCCTTCCCCCCTCCGCCGGTGTTCACACCTCATCTTGGGGAGGGACTTGCCTATCACCTCCGACTGATAAAAAAAGGAATAAGAAAACCTGCGATACCGTGGAATAAAGCGGTATCGAACTTTACTGAAGCACAAGCTTGCGAAAATACAAAACGACAGGAATTCATAGCATATTCTAAGTTGGGTGACCAGATTCACTCCGCTGCCCGTATTCTGGACAGCATTACAGAGGAGAGAAATGACATTGATGAGAAATTATCCCGGGCACAGGCTGAATTATCTGCTCTGAATGCAGAGATCACGCAACAGGAATGTAAATACCGTGAAGACCGCGAATACCAGAATACGACAGAAAACCGTTTGCAACAGTCTCAATCCAGCAAACCCGGGATACTGACATGGTTTGCTACTTTCGGGCGTTCTCATCGTGAATGGTGGGACCGATGCTACAGATTATCACAGGAGCTTGATACCGTCCGGCATAAAATGAATTTACAGCAACAAACACTGGACGCCATGGAGGCAAAGCGCACCGACATTTTTAATACCCTCTCCTCACTTGAGAAACAGAAAAAAGTATCTGATATTTCCCTTGCCAGAGCGCAAAAACATTACTCCCTGTCCACAGCCAGCCTTGCAAAGGCAAAAGCAACACTGGCCAGTTTCTGGCCGGACCCAACCGTTCCGGATGAGACCAGAGAAAAATCAGCCCCATGGGGAGAGGAAGCGTGGCGCAAAGCGAGAGAAGCGCTTTTTTTAGCTGCACTTGATGTACAACGTTCCTTTATTGAACATCACCCACGCGAAATAATCAGCAACCTGAATATGGCAAGCGACTGGCTCAGGGGAAGAAATCTGCCCGAAAAAACAGTCCGCACTGGCGCTCGATTCTTTATGTTTCATTGTTCCTGTTATTTCAACAACGTTTGCTTCCATTCCCCGCATGTTTAAATACATTGGCCAGGAGGCCATTGGGTGGTTATTGATTGATGAAGCAGGGCAGGCCTTACCCCAGCAGGCCGCTGGGGCTATCTGGCGATCTTCCAGAACGATTGTGGTCGGTGATCCCAGACAACTGGAGCCTGTCAGTGGCATTTCTCCCGTGGTGAGAGGCGCTCTGGCTCAGCATTATTGTGTACCTCCATCCTGGTGGCCCGGAGAAGTCTCTGCGCAGATCCTTGCAGACCAGTCGATGAATTTAGGAACTCACCTCCCGGATCCGAACAAAGGATCTACCTGGGTCGGATGCCCGTTACGTGTTCACCGTCGTTGTGATGAGCCTATGTTTTCGATCAGTAACCATGTTGCATATGACGGACTGATGGTCCACGGTAAGAAGAAGGTTGGCCACCCATTACCAGAGAGCTGCTGGATAGATATCGCGGGTAAAACATGCGAAGGAAACTGGATTGTTGAGGAGGGCGAACTCGCCCGGAAACTTATTGTTGCATTGCGTGATATTCATAATGTACAGCCTGATAATATATTCCTGATCTCTCCGTTCAAAGACTGCGCGTTGAAATTGCAACAACTCGCGACTCATTTTGGACTCGAAAAAAAAACCGGCACAGTACATACCACTCAGGGCAAAGAAGCCTGTGTGGTTATTTTTGTATTAGGTGGGGATCTTCAGCGTTCCGGAGCCAGAGCATGGGCATCAAGTCGGCCTAATTTACTCAATGTTGCTGTCAGCAGAGCGAAGCAACGATTGTATGTCATAGGCGATCGCGACCAGTGGCAGAAACTGCAGTATTTTTCAACGCTTGCAGAAATACTTCCCCGATGCGATTTTATAGAGGGAGAAAACGTCCAGCGGGTCCTGTCTGTCTGACTCATTTTCAGCAAACGCTGACGCCGTGGTGCGGCGGAAGTACCATCACGCCAGCCCCCTGGCGGTGGGAGGCATTTCTGAACCTGATGTTGACGGGTGTACCACTGTTGTGGCAATGAGCACATCGGCAGGTCCATCATCGGTTATGAATATGGCCCGGTCTGCCACGCTGGTTGCCTGAAGTACCGTTTTTCGGTTCAGGCCATAACGGTCTGTATGCTGGTGAAATGGGACTGTCGCCATTTTTGGCAACAGATAAACATAGTTACTATACCTGTAACTATGTTTATAACGCTGTCGGACGTAGTCGCTGCAGCCTACATTCAGCACCTTGCCGGCCGCCTGTTTTATATTTTCCAAAAAATTTATTTAATCAAAGCCATTTGTGTGATTAATGCAATCAGGGTAGTCTCGCTACGTCGGTCTGCACCGGAGTTGTTCGCGACGGTCGGGTTGCCATTAATCCGGTGCTGTCCGACACTTTTCATCCCGGCCTGATGACCGAACGCGTAAACACTGGCGGGGTCAACGGGGAGCACCACAGAGTCAGGTATAACCCTTAAACTCAACATTCCTGGCTAATGATACCCACCGGGGCTTTCACTTTTACCGGGGGGTCGATAACATTTCTTCGATGGGAAGGTGATTCTATGAAAAAAACGTTTCTCGCCCTTTCAGCAATGACAATTGCTGGTTGTACCTCTGACGGTGAGCAACTCCCTTCGGCAGGCATGGCAAACCCGGCGTCAGTTTATTGCGTTAAACTGGGTGGAACATCGGAAAGGGTTAAAACCCCTGGCGGCGAGGGCGGTTACTGTACATTGCCGTCCGGGGAGCGCATTGAGGAATGGACGCTTTATCGCCGGGATCACAAGTAAAGGCGTCCCGTTTATTGCTGGTAAACATGCTGACTGTCACTATACTTTATCGGTGAAAGCAGCTAACCGCGCCTCACATCCCTGTTTTTTCATTGAAGTCACATTTTAATGCCAGTCTGGCCCAACAGACTGGCTTTTTTTCAATAACTAAAACCAGAACACCGTCTACAGTTGAAATCAGCACAACTCAGGTACCAGGATGATAAATGGTCTGGTTAAACTAACGGGCAGGAACAAGAACGAATCTGAAGTCGCATGCCCGGAAATGGTATTCTTTTTACAGCTTTCACCCCGTACGGTCAGCGATGATTGCCGCAATGTCCATGATGCTGGCCGGTGGTTGCTGACGACGTATCCGTCCGACCATGTCGCGCATATACGGATCCATATGACTGAACATGGCTTTGTAGCCTGCGCACAGATGGTTATGCCAGCGCTCTCCCGATTTATGGATACGGTGTTTAGGACAGCCGCCATGACAGGCAAAACGCCATTCACAGCGCCCGCATTCTGCGGATACCTGGTTTTTTGCCAGCCCGAACTTACGCTGTGGCTTACTGTTCGCCATTTTCAGCAGACTGTCCCGCCGCAGGTTGCCCAGCTTATGCTCCGGATAAACATAATGGTCGCAGCTGTAGACGTCGCCGTTTTGTTCCACAACCAGTCCGAAACCACAGGATGCCTGCATTACACAGAGCGATGGTTTTTCCCCCAGCCAGGCGGCCAGTGCACTGTCAAACAACTGCACAAATACCCGCCCGACATCATGTCTGATCCAGTAATCAAACACACCATTGATGAATTTTCCCCATTGTTCACCCGTCACTGACCATTCCGTCACATTTCTGCCGGACAAAGACTGAGGGTAGAGCAGTTCTCCGTACTTTTCATTCAGCGGACGTTGTTCAACGGCCGGGATAAACTGGATGTATTCCGCCCCCAGTTCACGGGTTAAAAACTGATAAATTTCCAGTGAGTGTCCGGCGGTGACATTATTCACCACCGTCAGGACATTGACTTCAACATGGTGCTGCTTCAGTAAACCGTGGGCGCGGATCACTTTGTCAAAAACAGAGTGCTGGCTGCGGGTTTTGCGATAGCAGTCATGCAGCCAGGCCGGACCATCAATGGATAACCCAACCAGAAACTGGTGTTTCGCCAGAAACGCAGCCCATTCGTCATCAATCAGTACACCGTTGGTCTGAATACTGTTACGAATGTGTTTGCCACCGGCATATTTTTGTTGCAACGAGAGCGCTTTTTCGTAAAACGCCAGTCCGGCAAGCGTCGGCTCGCCGCCCTGCCAGGTGAACTCAATGTCCTGTCCCGGGTTAGCGTCAATGTATTGACGGACATAGGCCTCAAGCGTCGCCTCATCCATATGCCGTGCAGCTTTACGCGGTTTCAGCGTCCCCTGGTCATTCTCCAGATAAAAGCAGTAATCACAGGCGATGTTGCACTGGTAACTGACCGGCTTGGCCATCAAATGAAAGGGGCGGCTCATACACTCTCCGAAAATCCGGGACACTGCATTTAGTGATTTTGTTCACTTTTTTATCAATGCGTTTTGACTTTGGTTGTAAATGATCGAAACATAATTTGCATCCATATAAACATAACATGAAATATAAACTTCACAACACCAACATCAGGGATCGTTATGAGCAAATTATTTGCCGGAGCACAAAACCTGGGTAAATCGTTTATGCTGCCGATTGCCGTTCTCCCCGCCGCAGGGCTGCTTCTGGGATTTGGCGGAGTGTTCACTAATCCCGTCACCATTGCCACCTATCCGGCTCTGGACAATACGGTTATTCAGGCCATTTTTACCGTGATGAAACTGTGCGGCAGCGTGGTCTTTGATAACCTGTCACTGTTGTTTGCAGTAGGGATTGCTGTGGGCATGGCTCGCAGCGATAAAGGGACAGCCGGACTGGCGGCGGTGCTTTGCTATATCGTGATGAACAAGGCTATCAATGCCTCGCTGCTGCTTTCAGGGCAACTGGCCACCGAAAACCTGGCGGCAGCCGGGCAAGCCAGTGTCATGGGGATCACCACGCTGCAAACCGGAGTAATGGGAGGGATCATGAGTGGTTTACTGGCCTTCCTGGTACACCGACGTTTCGGGAAAACGGAGTTACCCAGCCTGCTGGCATTTTTCAGTGGGTCCCGCTTCGTGCCGATTGTCAGTTCGTTCTTTGCCATTCTTCTCGGCGTAGCCCTCTTCTGGGTCTGGCCACATATTCAGCTTGGGATCACCCATCTGGGAGGCATCGTTGAGAAAACCGGGTATGTGGGCACGCTGTTTTACGGCATGATCCTTAAATGTCTGATCCCGCTGGGTCTGCATCATCTGTTCTACCTGCCATTCTGGCTGACCAGTGTGGGCGGCGAAGCGGTAGTGAATGGCCATCTGGTGCAGGGCACACAGAAAATCTTCTTCGCTCAGCTTGCCGATCCATCCGTAACGCAATACTACGCTGGTGTTTCCCGCTTTATGGCAGGGCGCTTTGCCGATTTCATGTTTGGTCTGCCGGGGGCCGCACTGGCCATTTACCATTCAGCACGTCCGGAGAACCGTAAAAAAGTGGCGAGTCTGATGCTCTCTGCCGCGCTGACTGCCTTTGTCACCGGGATAACAGAGCCGCTGGAATTTGCCTTCATGTTTTGCGCGCCACTGCTGTATGGCGTGCATATTGTACTCACCGGCATTGCATTCATGCTGACCCATATTCTGCAAATTACCGTGGGCCAGACCTTCTCCGGCGGGCTTATCGATTTCCTGTTGTTTGGGGTATTGCAGGGAAATGCCAAAACCAACTGGCTGCTGATGTTGCCACTGGGGGCGGTGATGTTCTGCCTCTATTACTTCTCATTCCGCTTCCTGATCAACTGGCGTCAACTGAAAACACCGGGTCGTGAAGATGAGAGCGTTGACGCTCCTGCCAGCCATACCATGCCGGGCAACGATCGTGCCGCCGGGATCGTCGACGCGTTGGGTGGGCGAGGCAATATTGTGGATGTGGACTGCTGTGCCACCCGCCTGCGTATTACCGTTAAGAACCCACAGCAGGTAAGCGTTGACCGTTTTAAACAACTGGGCAGCCGTGGTGCTTTTATTCGCGGTGAAGGCGTGCAGGTGGTTTACGGCCCTCATGTCACGCTGATTAAAAACGAAGTTGAAGAATTTATTGGTTTATAAAGAAGGACATCTTAATGAAAGCCGTCATGCTGATGTTTGATACGCTAACCCGCAACCATCTCGCCCCGTATGGGGGCGATGCCATCACGCCGAATTTTACCCGTCTGGCGCAGGAGTCGGCACAATTCGATAAATTCTATGTGGGGAGTATGCCCTGCATGCCAGCCCGCCGGGAGTTACATACCGGACGTTATAATTTCCTGCACCGCAGTTGGGGGCCGATGGAACCCTTTGATTTCTCGGCGATGCAGGCATTGCGTCAGGCAGGGGTGCATACGCATCTGGTCACGGATCACAAACACTACTGGCGCGATGGAGGGGCGACCTATCATACCCGTTATTCGACGTTTGAGTTTATCCGCGGACAGGAAGGCGACTGCTGGAAAGGGCAGGTGGAAAAACCGGCGATCAACTGGCAGGGCATGGAAGATGAGGAAACCCTGCGCCGCCGTAGCGGACGCATGACGCAGGATCTGATTAACCGCGCCGCGATGCCGACGCAGCAGGAGCATTTTACCCACCGGACCATCAGTGCCGGGATGGCGTTTCTGGACACCAACCACAACCAGGATAACTGGTTTTTACAGATAGAGTGTTTCGATCCCCATGAACCGTTTTTTGTACCGGCGAAATATCTGGCGCAGTACGGCTGTACCCCGGATGAGTTTGATGGCTGGGTGCCATATTATTGTGGTGCACCGGGCGATAAAGACGATGAGAAAGTCAGGAAATTCTACCAGGCGCTGGTCACCATGTGTGATGACTACCTGGGACAGGTGATGGATAAGCTGAAGGCGCTGAACCTGTGGGAAGACACGCTGTTTATCGTCTGTACCGACCATGGTTTCCTGCTGGGAGAACATCAGTGGTGGGGCAAAAACATCATGCCGGTGTATAACGAAATCGCCAATACGCCGTTCTTTATCCGTGATCCGCGCAGCAGGGAGCAGGGTGTACGTCGCCATGCTCTGGCACAGACGGTCGATATCCCGGCGACCTTACTGGAGTATTTTGATGTCCCGCGTCCGCTCAGTATGACCGGCAGACCGCTGCGCCCGGCAGTGGAGCAGGATACCCCGGTGCGTGACTATGCGATGTTTGGCTACTTTGGTGGACACATCAATATAACCGACGGTGACTATGTTTACATGCGCTGCCCGCGGGAAGAGGGCAAAGGCAATCTGTATGAATATACCCTGATGCCGACCCGCATCGACAGTATGTTTAAGGTCAGTGAGCTGCAGGATATCCGCATCCATCCAGGATTTAATTTCACGCAGGGGGCGCAAATGATGCAGATCCCGGCGACCTTTGGTTATCTGAACCCGTGGCGCTTTGGCGATAAACTGTTCGATCTCCGGAAGGATCCGCAGCAAATGAAGCCGCTGCATGACAGCGAACGGGCATTCCATTATGCGCGGGCCATGAAGGACACCATGCATATACATGATAGCCCACCGGAGCTGTACACCCGCTTTGAACTGGATGTTCTGGCTATCGAACGTGAGCAGGCTTTCAGACAGCGCTGGGCCAGTCTGACACTACCGGAAGGCCGTGATTACCACTGTGAACATCACGGCGTGGAAGAAGCGTTGCGCTTTGTCATCAGTGCAGCCCGGGAGCAGGGGCAAACAGAGGCGGCGTTACTTCAGCACTTCCCGGCTGGCCATACTCTGATTGAAGCCGATATCTTCACCCTGATTGATGCCTGCTTCAGTGGAGATCGGCATAAGGCGCTGGTGTACCAGACCCGCCTGTTACTGAGAACCTCGTAATGACGAAGATGGTATGGCAAATCGAAAATCCCCGTTTTCGGCTACGTATCGCCGCGAAAGGTGGGGAAGTTTGCAGCCTGTGGGATAAACAACTGCAACGAGAATGGTTCTGGCAGCCCCAGGAGAACGTCTGGAACCATTCGGCCACGCAACTCTTCCCGGTCGTCGGACGTCTCATCCATGAAGGGCTGTGGCTGTCAGGATTTTTTTTCCCACTGCCTGCGCACGGATTTCTGCGCCAGCAGATATTTCATTGTTCGGGAGAACTCACTTCCGGACTGGTACTGAAAGCCTGTGCAAATGCGGCTACGCTTGCCGTCTGGCCCTGGAAATGGCTGGTCACTGTGCATTGTGAACTGACCGACGATGGTCTGATATTCAGCCAGACCGTGACAAACGAAGACGAAGCACCGTTCAGGTTTTCGGCTGGCTGGCATCCGGGATTCGCGCTACCGCTATCTGAGGAGGCGGGCTGGGAAGTCCTTTTCAGTGAGCGGGGAGGGCTGGGGCCAATGCCTACCAGAGATCGCACGTTGATTACCCCGGAAAGGCCAGCCCGGATAACGAGATACCCCCTTACGAACAGCAGTTTCAGTTGCGGTGCGGTTTATTTTGGCGATTGCCAGGAGCAGCGTATCCAGCTCTGTTCACCTGATGGAAAAATCGTACTGGAAATGGAAACGGGTCATCAGAAATGGCTCGCGCTCTGGGGCGTACCGGGCGCTGATTTGCTCTGTATTGAACCGCTGGCGGGGACAACAGATGCACCGGATTTTGATGGTCAGGCCAGTCACAAACGAGGCCTGCTACAACTGGCCCCAGGCCAGAGTCAGACATTCGCCGTCAGACTACGTTTTGGGGTGGACGCATGAGATCTGAGTCTCCAGAATACCACTTTGTGTTGTTATTTGAGGTCAGTGAATCGTTATGAGCGTAAACCGGGACAATGTCAGGGTCTATATCAGCAATATCATGGACGGGCTGAATGATACCGACCGGCATATTGCCGAGTATATTTTGCAGAATCCGGCGAAAACAGCCCAGATGCCCGTCAGTAAACTGTCTGAAGTGGTGAAACTCAGTGAAGCGACGATTGTTCGTTTCTGCAAAAAAATTGGCTATGGTGGTCTGCTGGATCTGAAAGCGGCACTAAAACGGGAGTTGCTGGAAGACAGCGATCTGAGTCTGCCTTCTTCACCCGATATCTTTCTCAATGACAGTCGCAATGATGTGGCCCAGAAGATTGCACTCACAGTGGAGACCACGATAAAGGAAACCATCGATCTGCTGGATATGAAAGTGGTCAATCCGGTCGTGGAACGATTTTTATCGGCCAGCCGGGTGTTGTTTGTCGGATTTGGCGCATCGGGTCTGTCGGCGATGGAAGCCCGGGACAAGATGAACCGGCAGGGCATTGATTCGGAAGCATACACCGACCGTTTTACGATGACGCTGAAACTTGCCAACCTGAAAAACGCCGATCTGGTGGTCGCGTTTTCGCATTCCGGAGAAACACCTGAAGTAGTGAATGCGTTTCGCCAGGCAAAAAAAGCAGGGGCACAACGGCTGGCAATCACTCACAGCCCGAACTCACCGTTGACAGAGCTGGCCGACACATTTCTGCTGACCAGTGGTCAGGCCGGGCCGTTCCAGGGAGACTCCATTGCCACCCGTATTTCCCAGCTTTTTATGATCGAATTTCTCTGTACCGAGATCACCCGTCATAACCTTCGCGACAGCGCATCTACCGGATTGTCGATTAAAGAACTGTTGATAAAGGAAAGGATCAAACGTGAGTCTTCAGGATAATTCATACCCAGCCCACCCAAAAGGTAAATGGTGGTTATCTGGTAAAACACCGGACTATCGTTTTACGCTGGCGAACGAACGTACATTTTTGGCGTGGATCCGTACCGCGCTGGCATTGATGGCTGCGGCGGTGGGGATTGAGCAATTCGCTCCCGCACTCTCGTCTGCTGAACTTCGCATTACGATTGCATTAACTCTACTGTGTAGCGCTGGCGCCATGGGTTTTATGGCATGGCGACGCTGGCGCCAGAATGAATTTGCGATGCGTCTGGAGAAGGAACTGCCTTACACTTCCATTCTTGTCGGGTTAGGTACCTTTATGGTGATTCTGGCTTCCCTGCTCGGTGTTTTGTTGTGGCAGGCACAGCCATGAGCTGTCGAGATCCTGGATTGCAACCGGAACGGACAGCCCTGTCGTGGAGGCGTACTGGCTGGTCAATGCTTATTCCCTGTGTGTTATGTCTGCGCGGCTGGGCACATACGGGTGATGTATTTTATATGATAAGTTGCGTGCTGCTTTTGACAGGAGCAACAGCCCTGTTATGCAATCTGGCTCGTGGAAAATATTGCGGTCTTTCACTGATTATTGTGATCGCCGCAGTGTCACTGGTAAGCATGATTATTCACAGAATATAAGAGGCTGGCTACCCGTACATATCACGGCGGACTCAGCCATCGTGCCGGCCACCCAGATGGCTAACGAGCCCGTTATGCTTTTTTTACCGGGCGGCAACCTCCTGTTAGCCTGCCGCTGTATTCCCGGCGCACCGCCGCTGCTCTCCAGCCGCCTCGCCCGCGGACAGCTAACCCTGGGCCACTGCCCGAAACACCGCCGGCACGCCAGAGACTGCCCGATGAATACCACCGCATCCGCGACGCAGAGTGGCCCGGCACCGGAAAGCGGGCCCACCGACTGAGGATTCGCACCCGGTGTGCGGTGTGGTATGTTGATGCCAGCAGAATTGTATGCACGTACGCAGGAGTGGAAGCCATGAATAAAGAGACGCTGGCCGACTGGCTGCGGGATATCGCCGGCCATATCGAAGCGGAAAGCCCGCTGATTCGGGATATCCGTGTCGACGACACCCGTTCTGACGAGGGTATGGTGCAGAAAGTCATCACCATTACCTTTAACGCACCGGGCCCCCCCCCACCGTCTGATGACGCCGCCCACAGCCTCCTGCACTGAAAGCACAACCCCGAAGCCGGAGCGCGGTAGCAGCCCCCACCACCGGTTACCGCGTCGCCTCCGGGCGCAGCACCCAGGTGGCCCCGCCAAAGCACATGGCGCCCACCACCTGCTCCCAGGTCTCCGTCTGCACCAGCTGTTTCTCCAGCGCCTGAAAATCTGTATGGCTCAGGATGGTGTCTCCGTATTCACCCGCCGATTCCAGTACAAACCCGTCCGGTATCCTCACCGCCGACGACTGTGCCGTCCGCGCCGGTAACCGGTAAAACGTTTTGATGCAGCCGCCCTTTGCCAGGGTGGCCAGGATGATGTTGTCCGCAACCCGCATCAGATATCTCCTTTATTCCGGATGTTCGTGTCTGTCAGAGCCCAAAATGTCGCACAAACGCTCGCGAAATACCCCGATATTCGTTACGATTTTCACCTGACAGTCTGTTTTCGGGAAGGAACTCCACCAGTGGCACTCAACTCCGTACCGCAACATCAGCAACTGGCCCGCCGGGCCGTCCATCTGGAAACCGCCGGTGATTACACCGCCGCCGCCGACCTCTGGCACCGTATCAGCGAACAGGCCCCCGAACGGCAGTGGCGCGAATTCGCCGGTCACCGGGCCGCCCTCTGCCGGACGCGTAAGCCCGTGACGATACGCGACTACAATACCCCCTCATCCCGCGGCAACCGCCGGCCTTCCGGCCCCCGGACCAGAGGGAAGGCACACTGATGCGCCATTCCGGTGGCAATAAACGGTAGCGGCAGACTAATGGCCAGGAAAGTGGTCTACCAACTAGCCCGCCAACAACATCCGGAACGCTGGGGTAACGAAATTCGCAACTGGAGTCCTATATATGAGGTATATCTGAACCCCGAAAAAGAAGCGGCATAACGTAATTTTATTACCAAAAGCGACAACTACCTTGAAAAACGCCGGTTCTGGCGGCTTTTTCGGACCGCTGTTTGAGCGTGGCCAGCTTCACAAACGGGTACGGTGGCGCCAGCGAAAAATCGGCCCGGGTCAGCGCCAGCGCCAGCGCCTCATTTATACTCGCGCCGGTATTCCATACTGTCGCCAGCAGCATTTTCCGGTGCAGATCGGGCACATAGTGGAGGAGGGCGCTCACTTCCGGCGTCAGCAGGTATTTCGGTAGTTCGTCCTGGACCAGCGCCGCCGGATATAACAACACCCGGCGGTCTGTCTGACCCCGGATGTTGTTATATCTGTCCTCCCTGAGACGGAAGGCATGGCTGATTCTGGCATACGGACCCTGATTTTCAATCGCGGGCAGCCCGGTCAGCTGTTTTGTGCCTGGCGGAAAGCATCCAGCACCCGCCCGGAGTAAACAACAGCGCCCCCGGCATTCAGTGAGACGGCCACGCCCAGCGCTTCGGCAATCTCTTCTTCTGTCACGCCGACTTTCAGGGCCGCCTCTGCGTGGATAGAAATGCAGCCATCGCAACGGGTGGTGACAGCGCAGGCCAGTGCAATCAGCTCCCGGGTGCGCGTGTCCAGATGCCCGGTTTTTTCGCCGGCATTCATCAGCGTGCCGGTGCCTTTCAGGGTCTCAGGAACCAGCTTACCCAACTGACCGACATTTTTCAGCGTACCTGAGCGATATTCATTCCAGTTATGCATGGTGGTTTCCTTATTCAGTTTGTCAGTTATTGCCGGTGAAAATCAGCGATACAGAACGGCAGTACCAGACAGTTTGTTCATGCCGGATGCACCCACAATGCGGTAATGGCTGGCTCCTGCATCGGCAGCTTTCATCGCCAGGGAAGCACTCAGTTCATCGAGGTTCGTAAAGCCGCCGGCAGACACGGTGCCCACCTTTTGCAAGGAAGCAGCATCTGCACGATTCACTTCCTGCGGCGAACCGGCAAAAGCGAAGGTGGATGCGGCGAGGGAAAGAGTGATGACTGCGGTTTTGATGATGTTTTTCATGGTAATGCTCCTGATGTTCTGTTGTGTGTTTTGTTTGTGTGTCGTGCTGTTGGAATTAACCATACCTACCAGAAGGTAGGTTGTCGAGTGTTAATTTCACCGTATTGAAGAAAGCGTGATGCACATCTCATTTATTGCCGTTTGCGGTTGATGGCCGGCCTGCTCGCGCGGGGAAGTCTTCTGGTGTGAAAGGTGCGTACAATCAGGAGAGCATGAAATCTATGGTCCCCACCATTTTTGCAACACTGATTTTGATTGATGATGGGCTTGCTTAAATCTATCCGGCGTCACTATGGGCAAGAATGCCCGCGCCTCGATGAGTTCCGCGCCTGATGAGCCCAAAAAACCGTCCGGCTTCAGTGAGCCATTTTCATGCTGAGGCTTTTCATCAGGCCGTTAGGCCGTTCATGTCATCAATAATCAGTCTTCGCAAAACCAGATTGGGAACTGCTTTAATTAATGGTTAATCAGCCAGACAGACTGGCGTCATCGTTACCTTTCGAAAACAGTCTGCCGTGTTGTGATTGCCCACGCTATACGAGCTAGTTTGTTGGCCAGCGCGCAACATACTACGCCGGAGTGTTTTCTTGCCAGCTGCGCTTTGACCCAGTCAGCCAACTTTTCTGACTGATTTTCGATTCTCTGAATAAAGGATCTTGCACACTGAACCAGTAACCGACGCAGGTTTTTATCTCCGCGTTTACTTATCCCTAAAAGCGTATTTTTGCCACCCGTGCTGTACTGCCGGGGGACCAGGCCGGTTGAAGCAGCAAAATCCCGGCTGCAGCCATATTGTTTACCGTCTCCCAATTGCGATGACAGCACGCTGGCAGTTATCGGCCCTATCCCGGGAATTGTCTGCAGGCGTTGCCCTGTTTCATCACGGCTCAGTTCCTGCTCCAGTGCCATCTCAAGCTCAGTTATCTGTTCCACAAGGTAAAGATAATGCGTATGTAAACGCATCAGCAACTGTACCAGATAGGGAGGAAGTTCGTTCTCTGCAAGGACTGTCGAAAGTCGTTTTATCACAGCGGCTCCGATCGGCATGCTGATGCCAAATTCCAGCAAAAAAGCATGCATCTGATTGGTCGTTTTGACTTTATCTCTGACCAGCGACTCCCTGACCCGGTGAAGTGCACGCATGGCCTGTTGAGCTTCGGTTCGTGGTTGCACAAATCGCATGGAGGGACGTGATGCAGCTTCGCATATAGCTTCAGCATCGACAAAATCGTTCTTATTACTTTTGACGAAAGGGCGAACGAACTGCGGGGAAATCAACTTTGCTTCATGACCTAAATCAGCGATCCGGCGAGCCATGAAATGGGCACCGGCACAGGCTTCCATCACAACAGTAGCCGATGTGCAGCCTGACAGAAATTCAATAAGTTTGGAGCGGGTAAACTTTTTGTGTAGTAATGCTTTGCCTGATTTATCCTGGCAATGAACGTGGAAGGAATGCTTGCCGAGATCAATACCAATAAGTGTAATGTTTTGCATGATGGTCTTCTCCAGAAAGAAAAACATTCTGTTAGCATACCGCTCACAGGGTGGTGGGGACCATCTCATTAACCGTGGGGCAGTCACCGAACAGGCCTTCTGCTGGGATAGAATAAGGGGTTTGGGGGGCAGCGGAACAGCAAACGCCGTTAAGCAGTCAATTTAAATGGTCATTAATTTATTAATCAATAAATTATGCATTTTCATTGAAATCTCTCAACTCATGTCAATGACGGTTTAAAACTGATCCACTTACCATCAACACCGACGGTCTAATATTGACCCACCTTATTTACTCAGGATTAGCTTCAGCGATAACCCCGGCCTTTCTCTTTTGCTTTAACCGATAGCTTTCCCCTTTTATTTGAACTACGTGTGAGTGATGTAAGATCCAGTCCAGCATCGCTGATGTCAGCGCTGTATCAGGTAGAGTCTTAGGGCGTGGTGTAAATTCGGCAGGATGGTGAGAGCCATCGGCTTATCCGGTAAGGTAATGGTTACGAAGACATTATCTATAAGGAGTCAACCGATGGCTGACAACAGCATGACATTCAGCAACACCCTGATGCAACTGGGCGGCGAAGACTTTCTGCGTGAGCTCACCGAGTTTATGCTCAACCGCATCATGGAAGCTGATGTTACTCAGCGTATCAACGCGGAGCCTCATGAACGCAGTGACGAGCGCGAGACCTACCGCAACGGCTACCGTGACCGCCAGTACAACACCCGCGTTGGTACTCTGGACCTGCGTATCCCGAAGCTGCGTGAAGGCTCATACTTCCCGTCGTTCCCCGAAGCCCGCAGGTTGTCGGAGAAAGCGCTGAATGCGGTTATCCAGGAAGCATGGATAAATGGTGTCTCCACCCGTAAGGTTGACGCGCTGGTCCAGTCGATGGGGATGACCGGCATCTCCCGCAGCCAGGTGTCGTCCATCTGTCGCGGCATCGATGAGCGCGTGCAGGCGTTCCTGCAGCGGCCGCTGGAAGGGGAATGGCCCTACCTGTGGCTGGACGCGACCTACGTGAAAGTGCGTAAGAACGGCCGGGTGGTCAGCGTGGCGGTAATAATCGCCTGCGCGGTTAACTCGGACGGTCGCCGGGAAATCATCGGGATGGGCATCGGTGAGTCGGAGGCCAAAGCGTTCTGGCTGGCCTTCCTGCTGAGCCTGAAGGAGCGCGGTCTGGAAGGCGTGAAGCTGGTTATCTCCGACTCGCACAGCGGCCTGAAGGCGGCGATACAGCAGGTGTTCTCTGCCAGCTGGCAGCGGTGTAGGGTCCACTTCATGCGTAACGTACTGAGCCGCGTCAGCAGAGCCAGCCAGTCGGTAGTTCGTGCGGCACTGCAACAGGTGTTCGTGCAGACCGACGAAAAAAGCGCCCATGCCACCTGGCGCGAGGTTGCCGGCCAGCTGGAGAAGAGCAATCCGGCGGTCACGGAGATAATGGATGAAGCGGAAGAGGACGTGCTGGCATACTTCGGCTTCCCGAAAGCGCACCGGGTGAAAATCCACTCCACAAACACGCTGGAGCGCCTGAATAAAGAGGTGAAGCGGCGTGCCGACGTGGTGGGCATCTTCCCCAACGAAGAGAGTATCATGCGGCTGCTGGGTGCGGTACTGACGGAGCAGAACGAAGAATGGCTGCTGCAGAACCGCTACCTGCCACAGCACACCATGGCGGAGATCGACCAGACCGCTGAAAACGACGTAATAGAAGCGCTGCCACTCAGCGCATAACAGACCCATTACCGGACCGGAAGGCCGTAACTGAATTTACACCACCTTGACGGACTCGACCAAGCAAGAAAGTAACATTAACTGGTGAGGCAACACGTGGCAAAACTAGTTGACGTCTAATAAATTATCGGTAAGTTCAAGCAAGCGGTCATAGGTTGACATAACAGGCCCCTGCCATTTTCCCCCTAAAAAATACGATCCGCAGGCGACGTTCTGCTCATTTTTATCGCCCGGTCATCCTGGTCAATAAAAAATGGGTGCTTTCCCGGAGGAAACCACCCATTTTCAGGTACGGTATTCAGCCATTAAGCACGGCGGTGCCGTGGCGTAGCGAGGATGAGAATAATACTTATTCCATGATAATGCTTCTGTCTGCAGGTTAACATTCGGTTGAATCAGTCAGAGGCGCGACTCCACGGCGACGATACCATTCGTATCTCAGCAGGATGAGTGAGGCGGCCAGCAGAACAACATCTTTAAGCAGAAACTGTTCTGTGCTGCTTAAGGCCGGAAATCCCCCGGCTTCCGGCACAACGGCACCCGGAGTCGAGAATAAAAAGGTTGATGTCACAATAAAGGTTAGCGTAGAACCTGCGGCTCCCAGCAAACCGGGAAGAGAAAACCAGTAACCCAGTAACAGCATCAGACCAAAAAGCCACTCAGCGCCTCCCAGTAAATAACTGGCTCCCCGTATCCCGGCAATATTATGCATCCACGCTATCAGTGGGCTGTTGGAGATGAAAACAGCAATGCCGTTTGCTTCATAGGAAAACCATTTTGCATAACCAAAAAAGAAAAAGATAATAATCAGGGTGGTGCGTAACAATAAAATATCACGGTTTCTGTTTTTCATTATTTTATCCCGGTAAAGTTGATTAACCCTGGTGCAACAAAGCACGCTGGTATTTCTGTTAAAATTGGGTATTCAGAGCATGTTATGGCTTATATTCCGGAGACGTCGTTTCGTGATTCACGGTATGCCAGGTAATTGTTTTTCTCTTTTTTAGCGCGGTGATGATGTCACGATAAAGCAGGATTATCCCGGCGAGTATTAAGATAATTTCTTTAATGTAATATCCACTGTGCACGGTGTTTAATGCAGCAGGCAGCACGCTGAGGGTGACAGCCGACGATATAATGGCAGCCAGCGCTCCTGCAATACCTGCGGAAGGAAAGAGCGTACCAGCCAGCAGTGCCGTCATGATAGCGGCCTGAATAACGGCAAATAAGTAACTGGTACCGGTGGCACCCAAACTCCCGGGTAAAAATGACAACCAGGTTACCTGTGTCAGTTCGTCAACCCGCATCATCTCAGGGCTGAACCATTTCATATTCCCTGACAGAAAAAAGAGAACAACCAGCGTGATGCGCAGCACCTGGTGGTTATCCGTTATTTGTGAATAAAATGCTCTGACTGTGTTCATTCCGGCTCTCCTGTACTGATGGTAAGCCGGTACTCAATCGCACCGGATTTACCAGAAAACAGATGTCATATTTACTGTGTTTAACCACTCAGCGATACAGGGTGGCAGTGCCGTGCAGTTTATTATTTCCTGTCACCCCGGTGATCAGGTAGCCTGTGGCACCTTCTTCCCGTGCTTTCATGGCCAGCTGGCTGGTGAGCTACTCCAGTGAGGTGGCCCCTCCTGCGCTGACGATACCTATTTTCATCAGAGAATGGGGGTCGTCCCGCTGAAGCTCCTGCGCGGCACTGGCAAATCCGGCAGTGAAGAAAGCGGCAGTGAAAAGGGGGATTCCGATGATTTTTTTCATAGTAATACTCCTGCTGTTGTTGTGTTTAGTCCCCTGACATTGCCTGTAAAAGTTACCACTATTAAATAATGCCGGGGGTTTATGTTGTGTTGACAATTAAAGCCTACCTTCTGGAAGGCAGATAGACAAGAATGTTGAATAAATATACTTAAAAGTGAGGTATAAATCACAAAACAGATCTGCGGCGGGGCTGATGTTCAAGGGGGCCAGCCAGTTTTACTGGTTCTTCGTTTCTGTCTCTCTGATCCTGATAATGATCTGACGGGAGGTGCTAAACTCGCGTGCAACTGCACTGACGCTGCTTCCAGTGTGCAGTCGTTCAATAACAACTTTTTTCTGATCTTCACTCAAAACAGAGGGGCGCCCGAACCGTTTTCCTGATGCTTTTGTCCGTGCAATACCCGAGTGAGTGCGTTCAAGTAACAAATCTCGCTCAAACTCAGCCACGGCCGAAGTCACCTGCATGGTCATCCAGATCATTTCAGAGTGTTAAGTGCACGGGAAATCTTCAAGTATGTTAATTATCAAATCGAGTGGGAAGATGACTTCATTGGTTTGTCTGAGCTCTTCTAAGCTCCACCAGTAGTGATCGCTAATGACTTCTTTTTCGTTGTTACTCCAGCCTGAGCGGTCAATTTCTGATTTATCCGTCGTTATAATAAAGAAACGTTCTGCAGCAAGAACGTTCTCACCACTTGGTTGCACCACAGGGAAGGTTCCGGAGGCTACCTGCGGACACAGGAGCACCGGACGGGCAAGCTTGCCGACTGGGTCAGGGGATTATTGCTGCGGAAAAATAATTTTGTCGTAACCTGTGCTCTGGCAAACAAACTGGCCGGAATCGCCTGGGCGTTGACGACCCGTCAGCAATACTATGAGGCGTAGTAATCTAATGCATTTACACTGTTAAACAATTAGTTATCTGGTTTTGCGAATACTGATTATTGATGGTACTAACGGCTAAACGGCCTGACGAAAAACCTGTGTATAGGATTAGCTGATTAAGGCCGCCCAAATTTATAAGGTTCATCAGGCGCGGAACTCATCGGGGGCGCGGGCATATAGCCTATTAAGACGCCGGATAGATTCATGCAAGCCAACAATATCTTCAAAATCGGTATTGCAAAAACGGGAGTGACCATAGATCCTGTACGTGAACATGAAACTACAGAGCAAACCTTTACCTGGAAACCACAGATCTGTCGGCTTTGATAAATTGTGATGTTTATCAAAAATATCAGCATTGAAAGTCATGACACAACCCACATATTAACTATGGGCAACAAGCCCATAACTCTATAGGGGATAAAAAGAATGAATGATAAGTGGGAATTTTACACTGATGGTCAAGGTGAATGGCGCTGGCGTAGAACGGCCAGCAATGGTCGCATCGTAGGAGCTTCCAGCCAGGGCTATGTTAACCGCGCTGATTGCATCGACAATGCACGGCGTAACGGCTATACTGGCTAATTACCTAATCTATCGCCAGTTAAGTGGTATGGCGGTAGTCATAAAAAAATAAAGCCCCGAAGGGCTTCAATAGTTAGCTATCCAGCTTGCGATCAGGAACATTCCTCAACAGAGCAAGAACACCTTCTTCGCCAAACTCTTTGTACAGGCGAATCATATCCTTCTGAGCGCTCGACCGTTTTTTACTGTTCAAATCACGTTCGCATTCTTTCATGATTTTTTCGGGCTCAGTTTTAAGCCGTGCCAAATCATCCTCAGAAACAAAGAATGCCGCCTGTTTAACGGCCCCGCCGACATCAGCCTTAGTGGAAACCCCCATTGAGGAGATAGGCAAATGTTTCTTTTTCAGGGAGTGGGTCACTGCTGATGCCCTGTTAACACACAGATCCGCTGTAATGCTATAGCCGGTGGTTGTCACAACATGCCCGTCGCATAACGCAGCAAAAACACACATGTTTGACTTACTCATACCACGGATGGCATCGAGCATAACCTGATTGCCGGAAAAGAGATTTTCCAGCTTACGTTTTGAAATTTCAGGAGGATATAACTCAGTAACTTTTTGCATCTGCTTTACCTTTTAGCAAGATATGGAAGGCAGATGACACAGTTCGAATGATGCTCACCCGTCAAAAAAACGGGAAATATCGCTGGAAAGATAATACCTAGTATTACATAATGCAGCACCACTTGACAAACGCCCGCATAGGGCGTTTGTTGATCTGGTACGATCCAGTTTTTTCCGAACTGTATCACCCGGCAGCTATCAGAACCCTTAGTTTCCTAGGCCAAGATCTGATAGCTGCCTTGTTTTTTCTGACAACCTCACGATCACCAGAACTCCCTATTATATCCCAATCAACGAAGCGGTGGATAGTTCTTTCACTGATCTTTGTCATCTTGATTTTCAAGGAAATTACCTCAATGGTAAGCCAACTGGACGCCGGGTAAACAAAAAGACCGATTAGTTAAACAGTTGTTTAGACATACAGTACTTTTCGTTCAAAAAAACATCATCTTTGCCAGCTTTTTTTGAAAAAATTCAGTAGCAGGGAAGAAGGGAAGATCAGAGTAATCCGTGGAAATGCCGGGTAACTTCCGAGTGATTATTTAACATAACCCTCTAATTGTACGCACAGCTTGTAACAGCTAAAATGCGCTCAGGGCGTTTCTGACGGATAAACGGTAAAAGAGGCAACAAACCACCCGAGCCCCCGCCAGAAACACACCAGATAAATCATACCCGGATGCATGGCTATGCAGCCAGGTGCATGAGTCGGGTTTTGGCGATGCACAGCCGGTGTAACCCGTATTTCTGGCAATTATCTTTGCTTCACACTATAGTAGTCAAAAGTATTACTTTACACTACCGAGGTGAAGCATGACTTCTGCCACATCAGTCAAACTCGATGATGAACTCAAAGACCGTATTCAGCACCTGGCTGAATCCCGTCGCCGTTCTGCACACTGGATCATGCGTGAAGCCATCACGCAGTATGTTGAACGGGAAGAAAAGCGTGAGGCGTATTTACGCGATGCACAAAATGCCTGGGAGGAATTTCAGCGAACCGGGCTGCATATCACCGCCGAAGAAGCCGACGAATGGCTTGCACAGCTGGCAGCAGGTAACGACGTGGAGCCGCCTGAATGCCATCGCTGAACTGGACACCACAGGCAGTAGCCGACATTCAGCGTCTGTACCGCTTTCTGGCCCCAGGGGATCTGAATGCCGCCCGCAGTGCGGTCAGCGAGATCCGCAATAGCGTCAAAATTCTGGCCCATCAGCCAGCATCAGGTCGCCCGGTTGAAGAACTCCTTTCTGCATACCGGGAATGGCCTGTGAGCTTCGGTAACAGTGGATACGTTGTCCTCTATCGCATCAATATCGATGTTGTTTCCATTCTGGCTGTGCGACACCAGCGCGAAACAGGCTGGTCATGATGTTAAGGCGGAAGGTGTTCCGCCGCCTTAACGCCGAAAGAAACCTGACTCAATAGCCAGAATCAGCGCCTCCAGATCCGGGTCTGATTTTTCTTCACCAGTTGCGGCTCGAAGGTACCATCCCGATCGCGAGGTGTGCGCAGTTCCAGCGGTCCATCGCCCGTGGTAACGGTTTTTGTCGAGTAGCCATTGCGGGAGTGAGCACCGGCTTTGGGCTGATTTTTATCATAGCCGAGGTGATGAGTCATTTCAGCGTTAAGGGCTACTTTAACGCTGATCTTGATCGAACTGATTAAGATCTTCAGAGGTTTTGAGATTTTTTGCCAGTTCGTTAGCGAGAGCCTGCAACTGTTTTTCGTCCATAAATTAACCTGCTTTTGATGTTAAATAGAACATACCAAATTCAGGCATTTACACAATTTCGTTTACAGGCTCCTCGCGTTATTTATTCAGCTCGTCATCAGGCCAGTATTTGTACCCATTAAGCATAGCCTGAGCAGACAGTCCTTTTTCGGTGATTTCGTATACATTGACTTTTGAGGGCAATGCTGCGGAATCCGGCGCAACCCCTTTTGCAGAAGCTCCAACAGCACCAACGCCCTTGTCGTCATAAGTGGCCGCTGCATTTGCATCAGCACCCACAACATAGCCGTTGGTGATGAATTTGTTCAGTGCTGCGCGATCATGGAACACCATCACGGTAGACAGTTGCTTCACGCCGACGCCCAGGCCTGCACCACCCTGAGCCATTTTCATGTAGGTGTCTTTGCCGTTGTGCGTGTCTTTCACCACGCCATAGCCACTGCCAAAACCGAAAAGAAAAATTTTACTGCTGTTACTTGAGAATACCGCATAACCTTCTGAATGCTGAATATCACTGCGAGCCTCCGGATGCAGTGTGTAGAGTTTACTTAACGTATCAGCACGCATACTCTGGATAGTGGCTCGTTTTTCGCTGGCGGTATCCCCTTTAGCACTGCATCCAGCCAAAGCCAGAGCAGCGACGAAAACAACTGATGAATATTTCATTTATCTTCCTGTATAAAAGAGGGGGCTGAATCACTGATTGAATACCAAACACGAACGGTTCCTGCTTTACATCTGCGTAACGCCATACAGGAAAATCTGAAGCAAACAACGAACCGTAAAAATAGAACCATATTCTGGTTAACCGAGATGGCTGAAAAACGCATCCGGGATGCTAGGGTAGAAAAATGTTCGTTGAAAATGGAAAATTATTTATTTTTACATTGCCAGGGACGATGCCAATACTTTCTGACTTTATCAGGGGCATGGAAAACTGTGGAATAATATCACTATCGTAAAAATCGGCGTGATAGGACCCGTGGTCTAAACTTCACGGCTCATTCCTGCGGTTAGGCATTTTGAGAAACTGCTGGTGAGTCAGCGGGTTTCTCCGCGATTCTTACTACAGCACAGGAACAGCATCGTGTCGCACCACCATTTAATGGACTGGTCCCGGAAATGCAGTTACAGGATCTCAGGCATAAATGCACCATAAAACCCCACGTTGAAGGGCCTCTCTATAGCCTTCTTTCCAGGACACTTTTCTGCGGCACACCATCCGGAGCACTGTACATCGTTCTGGTTATGCTTTCTGAGGTAACGAGCATGCTGGTACCAATGTGGTCGAGTAGCCCAAGGGAGTCTCACCCTCAGGCCCTCACGCAGCCGGACGTGAATCTCTCGATTCATCCGGCTCCTATCGTCCAGCCATTCCAGCATGGGTAATCGTCCAGTGTGCGAACAACCTCGGCAACTGCGCAACCACGCGCCTTAGCCATGCCGTCGCCTGAGAGGCGCTACCTAACCGTTTGTATTTCCGTCTGGCCCAACGCACGAGAGAATAGTTGAGCTGGTCGAGAATCGGGGCAAGCTTCGATTTATAAAACTTTCCGTAGTAGTTTATCCAGCCCCGAAGGACGGGGTTGAAACTATCTGCCAGTTCCTTGATCGTTAACTGCGTCCACCGATGTATCTTCCAGCTTCTAATCCTCCCCCGCATTGTTCTGGCAGCTTTTGGGCTCACTGCAGGCAGGAAGTTTAGAAACAGTGAACCATCACCACAACGGCTTTTGACCGATGCAGCTCAGGGTAGTTTGGAGCCTGCGCCTGTACGCCGACTCCGAGGGGCCTGCCCTCATCTTCGATACAGCATTACCTTCGAGGCCCACGCCTCTATGCATTCGTGACACACTAGCGGCTCGCAATCGAAATCCCTCCGACTCGCAATCAGCGCCAATTTCGGCTCACATTAACTGAAAATGAAAAACGCCACCGACTCACATTAGGTGATAATGGGCTCGCATTTACCAGGTGGGGCTGGTCGAGACGCCAGTGGGAAAGCCAGCGGTTGACAGTTTGCTTACGAAGTAAGCCTTTGGGACTTTTAATCAATCCCTGAACCGTCTCCACGCCATGCTCTTCGAGCAATTGTATTGCCCGTCCGATCGACAGATGGCAGCCGGATTTATTTGTGGTTCGTAATTTCAGTGCAGCAATCAGTTCACAGTAATGCTCCAGCTCGGGCGGTGGCAGTACCCGGGGGTGACCATGATCGCTGCGGCGGCCGTTCGTGGTCTCAGAACAAGGTGAAGAGCACGATAAACCGTTGTGACTGAAATACCATACAGCTGGGCGACAGCGGCAATCTAAGTGGCACACTCAGGGCTTTTTGGCGGCAGGCGATCCACGCGGATCACCATCAACGTATCACCAGGGCGCAGGAACTCCAGCAGCTGCTGCAACTCGCTCTTTCCAGTCCGGCTGCTTCCGCTGGCTTTTTCTGCACGAATAATTTCACAACCAGCAGCGCGGAGAATTTGTGTCTGCAGGGTTAGATCCTGATCGCTGGTTGAAACACGGGCATAGTCGTAAAGTGCCATAATGATGAAAACTGTCTCACCGGATTGACTATTTTGGGTATCCCCAAATAAAACACATGTAGTTAAAATAAAAAAACTGACAACCGATAAGTTTTTTATTAAACAAACTAAAATATTACAATTTTTCCGTTGTGATACCTATCACATTACTGAGTGATAAACAGAATGATTATATATGCAGCATCTTAATTTTAAGGATTTTATAATGAGTGATAAATATATGTCTGATATCAATTTTCCTGATGAAAACCTGAATAGGATATTACGGGCTTCTACGCCGGAACCGCCGAAATGTTGCCACGTCTGAGAGATACTACGTCTGAATGTAGACTCACTACTGATTTATATGTTCTATCATTTACATGCCAGGAGCCTATCTCAGAAGGCGTAATTGTCACGCCCAGTTTGAGCGCGTACTGCGCGCAGAAACCGGAGCGTACACGTAGTACGTGAGGATTTCGAGCACTGCCCAGGTTCAAAATGGCAAGTAAAATAGCCCTAATGAGACAGGCTCTAAGGCAGTCATATTCTATTAACTTTATATAATTTCAAGGTGGTATTATATGTATACTTATATTAGTTCTTCTCAAAATAATTACCCGGGTCTCGACAGAGGTTTCAACGAACGTTACAAACTCGATGACGATTTATCTTCAGCGCTGGGGGAGGGTATTTATCTTGCCAATGATGCGCAGGATATTTTGGATATATTAGCTCAGATAATCTCAGTTTCCGGTACATTGCCCAGAGGAAAAGTCCGGATGATTTCCGGCGGGCATTGCTATGAAGATTTCACCTTCCAAAGTCAGACAAACAACCCTAACGGGGCAAGATATATTATTGACCTCAGTAATATGCGAGGGATTTATGAAGAAGTTGTGGGTAGCACAACCTATGTGGTGGTTGAACCCGGTGCATCAAACTGGCTAATTCAGCAGACATTGCACTCTGTTTATGGTGTGGCGCTGCCTGGGGGGTCTTGCTACTCCGTCTGTGCAGGCGGTCACGTAGCGGGTGGAGGTTATGGACTGCTCTCCCGCCTGCATGGTCTGACGGTCGACTATCTGGCCGGTGTTGAGATGGTCATTTCAGATGGTGCAGATGGGTTTAAGTTACGCAATTTTGACGAAACAGATGCGGATCAGTTAGATCTCGCTTGCAAAGGCGCCGGAGCAGGTCATTTTGGCGTTATCACTAAATATTATTTTGCTAAAGATGCACTCCCTCCTGCGCCAGAACGGGCGTTACTGGTAACGTTGCCAGTGCCGTGGAGTCAGTTTATTAACACAGATAAAACGGTTAATTCCGCAGAATTTAACAGTTTTATGCAGGCGTATTTTACCGCCTGTGACGCGATGCTTCCACAGGGATTCACCCTGGGCAAATTTACGGCAATGACCTCTGCCGATGATGTCATGTCGATTGTGATGCAGGTTGTTTACGGGGCGAGTTCGGGTCACTCCTCAAGCCTCGGGGGTGATGACGTCAGTCCGATATTGACAAAAGCAGGTGCGCTGAAAGTGATAAATGACTTCAGTAATGCACTTTCCTCCTGGGTTGCTGCCCCTGAAACTTCTTCTTATCGCGGCCAGTCATTTTTTTTACGTGGACATCCCGTTTCAGCAACAGTCACGCTGGATATGATTTACGACCTGCCCTGGATTGACATGACGCAATTGCTCAATGGCTCAGGAGAAAATCAGAACGGTAAGTATAAGAGCAGTTACATTGCAGGAAATTTCAATTTAGAAGAGTCCAAAGCCATTGCGGAATTTCTGACAAATACACAGCCAGAAAATACGGCACCATCAGGTGCTGATTTAATGCAAACGTTGATTCAGATAGACAGTTATGGTGCGCAAATAAACAATATGGATACCAACATCACACCTGAAAATACTGTCGTTGCGGCTCGTGGCTCAATCCTCAAAACCCAGTATCAGACCTACTGGAAAAATTACGATGACACAACTGTTCCTGCGCAGCGGGAAAAAGATATTGTGACCTGGTTTAATGCCGGATATAATTATATTCACACTCAGGCACAGGGCCCTGTAACAGACAGTGGTTTCCCTTTATGGGGGGAAAAATATCAGGGTTGCTATATTAATTATCCTGACCGCCAGATTGGGGTCAACAGTGGATATAAAGCAGATCCAGGTGATGTATACAGTGGTGATTTTTGCGAATTATATTTTGGAGTTACCGTCGCTGCTACATTAAAAACCATCAAAGCAAATGTGGATCCTGAGAACTTTTTTTCATTTGCCCAGTCAATTCCAGTGATTACCCAGTAATCAGTAATCAGAAACCCGCCAGAACTTTGTCTGACGGGTTTCCCGCTTTGTTGCTGAGCGCTGTTTCCAAAAGAGGTTACAAGATAGTCTGTTCTGAGATCCGCACATCTATCTATTCTTCATGATTACGTGACAGTGTCCGGTAGACAATAATTCAGCCAGATAACTGATAGAGTACTGTCCGGTCTCATACATACAGCTCAGCTCTTTTTGTTGTTTATCAGACAACTTCGGCTGTTTTCCTCGCAAATTACCCTTCGCTTGAGCAATGGCCATGCTTTCCCGGGTACTCAGGCGTATCAGATCGCCCTCAAGTTCAGCAAAGGTCGCCAGCACGTTGAAGAAAATGGTAGAGCAGTTTAATGCAAAACCTGCTGAAATCAGGGCAATATTTAACAATCAGTTAGACCCTGCCCGCACGACCGATCTACGCGACAGAATGCTGGCGGTCAGTCTGCCAATATGACGATGTGTATTTGCAGTTATTGTGAGCCCGGTGAAATGGATTTCGAACCGGACGGGATAAATGCGAGCCCATGATCACCTAATGTGAGTCGGGCACGTTTTTCATTTGCAGTTAATGTGAGCCGAAATCTGTGCTGATTGCGAGTCAAGGGGATTTCGATTGCGAGCCGTTACACCAATGGATAAAATACCAGCATTATTTCATAACCGAGATCGTTGGCTACCTATGAAGGTCGATGTTATCGAAATCACAGTTCGTGGCGTCAGTCCATAGTCAGGTGCCAACTGTTCCAGTCATTAGGGCAGGGCGAGGTACCATCAGCATGTTGTATCAACAAAGGTGTTCGCTTCAGTTGACCACGAAATATGGTGGCCATTATACCTGTGGTTTTAACGACGTCCTCAGTTGCCGCAATTTAATCAATATCTTCCCGGTACGTTTCTGCCTCCCAGGATTCTGCATCTTTAGCGATTATTACCATCACAACAAACAGGGTAATTCCCGTGATGCCCATCGCAACTTCAAACCAGAACATATTTGTCTCCTGACGAACAATACAACGCATTATCCGCTCAGAAAAGCAGTAACCACAGGAATTAAGGATTCAATAATAAATTGCGGGGGATACTTACAATCCTGATCAGGACTGGTGAAACACTCCTTTTCGCTTCGCCCGCGGGTCTGCCCCGGCATACCAGTATCCATTGATGCAATGCGCCCGGTCCGTACCCTGCAAAAAGTTCAGATCTATGAGTACGTTACGGACATCCTGCCCAAGATACTTACTTAACTCGACACAAGTGCACTTTCCCAGCGTGCTCAATGCGATAATAGTTTTGTCCATATAATCTCCGCGTAATTTTCGCCAGCCTGGCAAAAAGTCAGGGCCGAAACTCTGATCTTACTCAACCATTACGCAGATAGATTATGTTCGCAGCCAAATATTTATATTGGTTGATATGTAACAGGAACATGATGGTCATTTCATTAATGATTAAATTGTTGGCCTGAGGAATTTTTTTGACACACATCACGTTTTATTTTTTTAACAAAGCATTATTGAAAAATAAAATATTCAAATCAGCCTTTGATGAACATTTTATAATCAGAAAAAAGCATGAATATCATGGAACTACATTCATCACATTTTAATCCAGAGAGTAAGCATCCATATTTGTCTTTATTCCTATTATAGCAATCGTTTGTGCCTATTGAAGTTCTCTCTGCTCAATAATAGTTTCACTGTTGCAACCGATATTCATGCTCTTAAACAAAAGGATTAAAAATATGAATACTGCACGATTTATTGCGGGATTACTCCCCCTGGCCTTCGCCGTTCATTCCGCTCTGGTGAACGCTGCCCCTTCTGATAATAAAAAGTTGTGGCCTGAACAATTAAATTTAGCACCGCTAAGATCCCACGATGTTGAATCCAATCCTTATGGCAACACGTTCGATTATGCAAAGGAATTTTCCACTTTGGATCTGCAGGCAGTAAAAACAGATTTAAAGAAAACCCTCACCACATCCCAGCCCTGGTGGCCTGCCGATTACGGCAACTACGGCCCCTTCTTCATTCGCATGGCATGGCATGCTGCAGGCACTTATCGTCTTTATGATGGGCGGGGCGGTGCAGCTGGCGGGCAGCAACGCTTTTCGCCTTTAAATAGCTGGCCGGATAACGTTAATCTCGACAAAGCCCGGCGACTGCTGTGGCCCGTAAAACAGAAATATGGCGCTAAAATTTCCTGGGGAGACTTGATGGTTCTGGCTGGAAATGTCGCCATGGAATCGATGGGCTTTAAAACGCTGGGTTTCGCAGGGGGGCGTCAGGACGACTGGCAGTCCGATCTGGTATATTGGGGAGCAGGTTCTGAACCTCTGTCAAATAATCGGGATAAAAACGGAAAGCTTGAAAAACCCCTGGGGGCAACACAGATGGGATTGATTTACGTCAATCCGGAAGGCCCTGGCGGCAAACCCGACCCGCTCGCCGCCGCAAAAGATATTCGTGAAGCCTTCGGAAGAATGGCGATGAACGATGAGGAAACAGTGGCGTTAATCGCGGGTGGACATACCTTCGGTAAAGCCCACGGCGCGGCTGCGCCAGACAAGTGTGTGGATCCGGCGCCCGATAACACTGATGTTGCACAACAGGGGCTGGGATGGGCAAATAAATGTGGTTCCGGAAAAGGTAAAGATACGATCAGCAGCGGACTTGAAGGTGCCTGGACGACCGATCCTACGCATTTTACTATGCTCTATCTTAAAAACCTTTACGCCTATGACTGGGTTTTAACAAAAAGTCCGGCAGGCGCATCACAGTGGCAACCGAAAGACGCTGAAAACCTCGTTCCAGATGCTGCTGATCCAAAAATACGCCACCCGCTGATGATGTTTACCACCGATATTGCTTTAAAAACGGATCCAGAATACAAAAAAATCTCCCTGCGTTTCAAAGATCACCCGGAGGAATTCAAAAAGGCCTTTGCACAGGCATGGTTTAAATTAACGCACAGGGATATGGGGCCAAAATCCCGCTATTTGGGGAGTGAAATCCCGAAAGAGGATTTCCTCTGGCAGGATCCGTTACCAGCAGCAAACTATGCAATGATCGACAATAACGATATTACTGCGTTGAAAAAAAGTATTCTGGACGCATCGTTGTCCGAGCGTTCTCTGATAAAAACGGCCTGGGCGTCAGCCTCGACCTTTCGCATGACTGATTATCGCGGTGGCAATAACGGTGCTCGTATTCGTCTGGCACCGCAAAGCGAGTGGAAGGTTAACGATCCGCAGGAATTAACCCGTACCCTGACCACGCTGGAGAAAATTCAGTCTGACTTCAACAATCATCATAAAGGCGGAAAGCAAGTCTCGCTGGCCGATCTGATTGTGTTAGCCGGGAATACCGCCGTTGAAGATGCCGCTAAAAAAGCAGGCTTCACGCTTCATTTACCATTTACAGCAGGAAGAACGGATGCTTCTCAAGAGCAGACGGATATTCGCTCTTTCTCCGCTCTGGAGCCCACAGCCGATGGATTCAGAAATTATTACGACAGCAGTCACAGCACGCATTCGCCTTTAGAATTATTGGTTGATAAAGCCGATAAACTTGGCCTAACCGTGCCTGAGATGACCGTGTTAATTGGTGGATTGCGCGTACTGGATGCAAATGCCGGAGACTCCAAAGCTGGTGTTTTAACCAATACATCTGGCTCATTGAATAACGCCTTCTTCGTAAATCTGTTGGATATGAATACCGAGTGGAAGAAATCGGCTAAAGATGAGGGTCTGTATGAAGGATTCGATCGACAGAGTGGCAAGCTTCAGTGGACCGCCAGTCCGGTCGATCTGGTGTTCGGTTCAAATTCTGAATTACGTGCGGTCAGCGAAGTATATGCAGCCGACGATGGCCAGGAAAAATTCGTTCAGGATTTTGCGAAAGCCTGGAGTAAGGTGATGAATTTGGATCGCTTTGATCTGCACAAATAACCGAAATAATCATGGCTCTGAGCCGGTAAACCACCTGGCTCAGGCCCTGTGATACCTTTTATTCTGAACTACGCCATCTCACAATTGTTCCGGTATCAGTTTGCAGAAAATAAATAATACACAGGGAGCATGGAAAAGCGTGGGCAATGTCGCTATCTAAAATCTGAGTGACAGGCACCACGATAAAATGATGTCATCTGTCTCTGTCCATTCAATGACTGCCCACACGTTTTCATGCTCTCCGGTAACAGCCAGCCGGGCAGGCAAACAAATTCAGTTTTCTTCTGTATTTTACGGCTTATCATAGCCTGGCGTCATATGAGCTCTATTAATGGTTAACGAACAGAAGGAATCCATCAATGTTAAGAAAAACCGCTGCCGAATTATTTGGCACGTTCTGGTTGGTTTTCGGTGGCTGTGGGAGCGCGCTGCTGGCTGCGACCTTTCCGCAGCTGGGTATCGGGTTTACGGGCGTTGCGCTCGCGTTTGGCTTGACGGTACTGACGATGGCGTATGCAGTGGGTCATATTTCCGGCGGTCATTTCAACCCGGCAGTAACGCTGGGACTGTGGGCCGGTGGCCGCATCACCTTCAGCAATGTCATCCCTTATATCATCGCGCAGCTCATCGGCGGTATCGCGGCGGCAGGCGTCCTGTACCTGATAGCGAGTGGTAAGGCGGGATTTGACGTGACGTCCGGCGGCTTTGCCTCAAACGGATTCGGTGAGCACTCTCCCGGTGGCTATTCACTTCAGGCGGCTGTTATTGCTGAGCTGGTGCTGACCGCCTTCTTCCTGATCGTCATTCATGGTGCAACAGATAAGCGTGCGCCGGCCGGATTTGCCCCGATTGCCATTGGTCTGTCGCTGACACTTATCCACCTTATCAGCATTCCGGTTACCAACACATCCGTTAACCCGGCGCGAAGCACGGCGGTTGCCGTCTTCCAGGGAACCTGGGCGTTACAGCAGCTCTGGGTGTTCTGGGTGGTGCCCCTTGCAGGTGGCGTTCTTGGTGGCCTGATTTACCGCTATATCCTGCAGAGCAGGGACTGACAGAAAAACGTTCATGGTTGCTTCCAGGCCATGGACGTAACCCGCAGGTAAACCCAGATGACGTATTCCCGGGGTGACAACTGTAAGGAGTGGATCCGCCGG